>Ga0315904_10001257_pt1 | contig 39914 bp, 17 predicted proteins | sample LakEriMetagenome_6_FD_203529 | JGI IMG/M metagenome (GOLD analysis project Ga0315904, IMG submission 203529) | Freshwater fungal communities from buoy surface, Lake Erie, Ohio, United States - Buoy 12 MA120 | ecosystem: Environmental > Aquatic > Freshwater > Lake | place: USA: Lake Erie, Ohio... | reverse complement strand
ATATTAATAAGTTGCTAGTATCTAAGATGTATTTGGTAGTATCTTGGAACTTAGTATCATAGTCAGATATTAATAAGTTGCTAGTATCTAAGATGTATTTGGTAGTATCTTGGAACTTAGTATCATAGTCAGATATTAATAAGTTGCTAGTATCTAAGATGTATTTGGTAGTATCTTGGAACTTAGTATCATAATCAGATATTAATAAGTTGCTAGTATCTAAGATGTATTTGGTAGTATCTTGGAACTTAGTATCATAATCAGATATTAATAAGTTGCTAGTATCTAAAATGTATTTTCTAGTATCTTGGAATTTAGTATCATAGTCAGATATTAATAAGTTGCTAGTATCTAAGATGTATTTGGTAGTATCTTGGAACTTAGTATCATAATCAGATATTAATAAGTTGCTAGTATCTAAGATGTATTTGGTAGTATCTTGGAACTTAGTATTATAATCTATTTTTAAAATATTGCTAGTTGCAGCAATATATTCTAAAGCAGTATTAGATGTAATTACGTTTTTAGAATGGTTAATATCAGCAGATACAGACGGATATAATACTTTAGAATCCTCTTTAGTATATTTAATATTTCCTAAAGAGTCTAATGATATATATAATTTTTTGCTACCGTTATCTAATTTAATTGTATTAATATTTAAATTCTTATAATTTCCTTGCGTATCAGTTATAGCTAAACCTTCATCGCTTGTCTTAGAGAGAACAGTATCTGATATATGTATACTATTACCAGATAAATATAATTCTTTCCAACGATTTGTTGGTGAACCTAAATTGCATGTGTCAGGTAATGTAGGTATAATACTTCCATCTATTTTAATATCTCCTATAACTTCTAATTTAGAAGATGGGTTTGTAGTACCTATTCCTATATTTCCATTATTTAATATAGTAAATACTTCTGTGGTATTATTTGATGCATTAAATATACTATATGATGTATTTGATTGTTTCACAGTTAGTGCAGTTCCTAAACCTTTATTATCAATAGTTAACTGTTCTGTTGTATAAACATCAGTATAAAGAATAGTATTCTCTCCGTATATTGTCAAATTAGAAGCAGTTAAATCTCCAATTATTTCTAAGTCATTTTCATATTTATTATTAATAATAAATTTATTAATATTTCCATCAGCAATACTATCAGCATTTAGATTAGTTATTCGAGTAGATATTGTGTTACTTGTATTTAAAATGTATTCTGTAGTATCTTGGAATTTACGACCGTAATCTGTCTTAAGTATTTCATTAGATGAAATAATATAATCATATGTATCTGCTATTATATCTCTTCCGTTTTTAATTAAAGCACCACCTATATTTATGTCATTTGCTATAATTATATCACCTTTACTATTTGCAGATAACACATTGCATGTATTATTATTTGCAATGCATGCTATAGTAAAAGATGCATTTGAACTAGATAATTTCCAGTCATTATTCAGACTTTGTCCAAATAAACCTGACCCAGTTTTTAATTCTATGCTAACACTACTGTTAACTTCATTTCTAGGGTCTTCTAATCTAAGAGATACGTTAGATTGAACTAAATGAAATCGCACTTGGGGTTTTGCAATACCATAACCAACATTTAATATATTCATATGTTGTATATTTGTATCTAATAAATAATAAGATATATAATAAAAATAATTAAATAATATTTTATATTTCAATTATAATAAATTTTTAGATATCTACTACGATATCAATGTATCTACCGTGATATTCGAAGTATCTCCCGAGTTATTCAATGTATCTACTGAGATATTCGAGGTATCTAGCGATATATTTGAGGTATCTAGCGAGATATTCGATGTATCTAGCGAGATATTCGATGTATCTACCGAGATATTTGAGGTATCTACCGAGATATTCGATGTATTTACCGAGATATTTGAGGTATCTAACGAGATATTTGAGGTATCTACTGAGATATTCGAGGTATCTAGCGATATATTTGAGGTATCTACTGAGATATTCGAGGTATCTAGCGATATATTTGAGGTATCTACTGAGATATTCGATGTATCTAGCGAGATATTCGATGTATCTACTGAGATATTCGATGTATCTACCGAGATATTTGAGGTATTATTAGAAATAGCAATTAATTTTTCTACTAATAGTCTTGGAGCATCTATTAAGATATTAGATGTATCGGATATTATATTTTCTGTAATTAATTCATTAAATTCTATTTTCTTATTTTCTTCTATTTTTATATCTGTTATATCAAGTGCTTCTAATGAAACATTTGTAATACCTATATTGACAACATCTTTTTCTTTTGTTATTATATTTTTTTCTTCTAAATTTTTTCCAATGTTTTCAACCTTTTTAATTAATTGTTTAACAGCTCCGTATAATGTATAATCTAATTGTGTCGTATTTAAGGTTAGTAAATCTGGAATATTTCCATCTTTATCAATAATCTTATTCCTTTCTACTGCTTTGGGATAAACTGACTGAACTTCTTGTGCTATAAAACCTAATTGATTTTTATCGTTAGTATTTACAATATTATTATTAAAATTAAATCGATATAATTCAATATTTCTAACATTTTCTAAACATTTTTCATAAGATGCTTTAACTATATTTTCTTTAATTCTTCTATCGGATACAGTAGTCCATTTAGTTTTTGTACTAGAAGTGTATGCCGTAGAAGACGTATAAATATATCCATCTACATGCAATGAATATTCTGGAGTTTTTGTTCCAATTCCTACATTTCCCATATGATATACATTTGTATTCGACGGATTATAGGTCCATTGTGCTCCTATAGGATCTTTAATAGGATTTAATAATTGATATCTAATTTCAATTGCAGAAGTAGGCATTTCATTACCATAAAGAAACCATTCACCAACGGTTAAGTAGTTTTGACCAATAGTTTTATTAACAACTAAAGCAAAATAGTTATAATAATTTCCTGTAATAATACTTTCTTCGTATTTCGACGAAATATAGTCGCTTGCAGCTAATCCTGTAGATTTACTATGAAGTTCTGTCCATGCAACATCATCATTAGAACCAAATATTTTATATATTGAAGGTGACCTTGTCGTTTCATATTGTCCATGTTGAATTATATATTTTGATAATTTTATTTTAACAGGTAATTGAATTTTAACCCATTCGCCATTATAACCCCCTAAACTAAAACTTCCGCTATATTGCCCCGATGTTCCATATTGTGTAAGTGTTGTCCATCCTACATTCTCATTATTGCATATTTTATGAGGGTTTTCATATGACGCAGGATAATAGTATGATGATGCAGTAAAAATATAAAGTCCGTTTCCGTATAGTTGTCCAGATATTACCGAACTATCTGTTGTAAAATTCCTAATAGGCGGGTACATTCTTTCTTCGGGAATATTATATGTAAATGTATTTGGTTTTTGAAGATATTGCCCATCTTTTGGAGTAACAGAAGAACTAAATGTACCAATACTAACATCGTATCTTCCTTCAACTAATGAAAAAGTTCCTGTATTATTTATATCGATCATTGTTTTAACAGGAAAATTAATTAGATAGTTTTGAACAGGATGATTTGTATTAGACATTGCAGAATTCCTAACAAGGACACATACTCCTCCGTCTTTTGCAATCGTATGTAAACTAAAGTGACCAGCTGTTGCAAAAGAGTTTTCACTATAAAGTATTAAATCCCCTCCAGCTTCTGGATTATTCGCAGGAGCAGCAGCATGCGTTCGTAATCCAATCCAAGGATCTTCTCCATTCGCTGCTCTATTATACCAATTAGCAGTATAAGGTATATTTGATATTGACGAACGTAATATAGTTCTTGGTGAATTATCATAATTAGTTCCAATTGCTTGTTCTCTTGTAACATATAACCAATACTTCATATTAAATGTTGCAAACATCATTTCATCAAATGTACCGAACGGAGTAGTCCACCAATTATTATAATCATATGCTGTTCCCACAGATGTTGTTCCTGCCAAATTATCATTAATAGGATACCAAGTTGTAGATGTCGGTGGTAAATATCTAACAATTCTCCATCCTCCTACGCCACTATAAATTTGTGCTAAAAATTCGTTATATATTGTTTTATCAAATATATAATTAAAATGCAACTTCTTATGTGTAATCCCATCCAATACTCCAGTAGTTACAATAGTTTTTATCCTTATAATTACAACACCTGAACCTCCTTTTTTACCAAGTGTTGATTGATTTCCATTTGCAGCACCGCCACCACCCCCGGTTCCATTTACACCTTCTTGATTTAAAACTCCACCATTTCCACCACCTCCTGTTCCACCAGTACCACCAGTTCCTTGTCCTCCGCCTCCACCACCTCCACCCGCGAACCATCCGCTAGCGCCATATGTTGCGCCAAAATATAATGTCATATTTCTTCCTATTCCACCATTTCCTCCTTGCGTTGTCGAAACACTAGTTTGACCTGCTCCTCCTGCACCACCCCCACCACCACCTGTTCTATCACCACCGCCTGGAATAGTACCATCTCCTCCATTATTACCTTGTCCTAGAGTTCCTGCACCACCAACCCTATTGCCTGTTAGTGCATTTCCTGCACCACCTCCAGAACCTCCAGGATTTCCATTAGCACCTCCACTATTCACTCCTGCACCTCCACCTATCGCTATATATGTTCCAAAAGAAGAATTTTGTCCATTTTCCGCTAAAGTATTCTCAGTTATTTGCGTACCTCCAACACCTCCTCTTCCAATCTTAATATCATATGATCCAGATACTATAATGTTTTCTAATAATATTAAACCTCCTGCTCCACCTCCCCCACCGGAATTCATACCTCCGCCGCCACCTCCGCCAACTATTAATACATCACATAAGGCTTCTTTTTCAAATGCATATTGATATAATGTTTGATTTTCACTTCCTCCACTATGTGTAAATGTCAATAAATTTTGCGTTAATATTTGTGTTGTTAGAATTTGCGCTGTTATATCTATATTTGTAAATCTATAACGAATTATTACTATGCCTGAACCACCATTTCCTGCTGCTTTATAACCTGCTCCATCACCGCCATTTCCAGTATTTGCTACTCCATTTACAGGCGTATTTGTATTATCCCAATATCCACCATCTCCTCCTTTTGCATATGTAATAGGCGTTCCAGTTATGGATATAGTTCTACCTACACCACCTGGTGTAGGTAATGGATATACTGTTGCGCTTGAATTCCATGTTTGCGCAGCACCGCCTGCACCACCACCTCCTGCACCGGCACCACCATAATATACATCCGCACCATTACCCCCTCCATTATTTCCTTGATTTATAATTCCTGAACCACCACTAGTACCAGAAAATCCTGCACCACCTCCACCGCCACTACCACCATCTGCACCGTTTGTTAAGTATCTGTATGTTCCACTAAGCGAACCGTCTATATGCGTACCTCCACCACCACCCCCTCCTGTTGCAATAATTGAACCAAAACTAGAATTTCCTCCATTATTTCCTCTCAAAGTATTAATTTGTCCTTGTCCTCCGCCTCCAACTATAATTGTATAAGTTCCATTAGTTACATTATATTTTTCATAATATAATAATCCTCCTGCACCACCACCTCCTCCTGAACGCCCATTTGCAGCAGGATTTCTTCCTCCTGCACCTCCACCTGCAACGATTAATATATCACATTCGGTATTATCAGGAAAATTAACGGTATATGATGTTTGATTTGTAAAAGATAAATATTTATAATTAGTATCAATTAATAAAGGAGTTATTGTTCCTCCGCTTGTAACAGAAGGTTCTGTAAAAATTTTTGTAACTGATGTAACAGGTATTGCTGATTTATAACGAATTATTATAATACCAGAACCTCCTTGACCACCTATATTTGGTGATGCATATGCACCAGCACCTCCGCTTCCTGTATTTGGAAGAGCATTTCCTCCGTTTTGATAAGAAGTTGTTCCATTTAATGTACCACCTCCACCATTACTTCTAGTAGTCGATGTATTAGGAAATGCATTTCCTCCTCCGGCATAAAATGTTTTAATACCTGTAATACTTACTTCAACGCCGTCACCTCCAAAACCCGCCCCATCAGTATCTCCTATTTCTCCTGCACCACCACCACCTGCTCCTCTACTAGATGCGGCAGCTCTTCCTCCATTATAACCTCCCGCTATATATACTGAACCGTTCCAATATGTGTTACCTTGAGTTGTTGTTCCACCAGCTGTTTGATTATTTCCACCTCCTCCTCCAGAACCACCATCGTTACCCGTTTGAGAAGATGATGTAGCTCCTTTACCACCTCCCCTGCCAATTAATAAAATATTATCAATTGAAATATTACTGTCATTTAAATATGTAATTGAACTATTATTTCCGTTTGCATTAGAAGCACCTCCTTTACCAACATTAATTTTATATGTACCTGCATTTAAAGTTTTGTTAATCATATAAACAACGCCTCCTGCACCTCCTCCTCCAGGTTCTTGACTACTACCGTCAGGATTACCACCTCCACCACCACCACCTACTATCAAAATATCACACAATACATTTTGTTGAATATTCAATGAAAATGTTGTTTGAATTTCACTTCCTCCACTATGCGTAAATGTCAATAAATTATATTCATTAAAACTTGTTACAGTAGGTTCTAGTAAAAGATTGCTTGTTGCTATTGTTGTATTATAATTAAGCTCAATATTAGTATTTGAATAGTTTTTTTCATAAGGTATAATATTTGCTTCGCTAACATCATCTATATATGACGACGTTATTCTTTTAATAATTACAATACCAGAACCACCATCTCCTCCCTTATTATTACTATTATAATGAGCACCTCCTCCGCCCCCACCACCTGTAAAAGGCGCTCCATTACCACCCGGTGTTTGTGCATGCAGTTGACCAGTCGCACCCCCTCCACCAGGATATCCATTGAAATATCCCGCTCCTCCAGTTGTAGTTCCAACAGCACCACCACCTCCTCCTCCTAATCCACCATTTCCCCCTGAAGTGGAATATCCTGCACCACCACCGCCTCCACCCCAACAATAAGAAGTACCTAAAATATTAGACGCTTTTCCTTTTCCACCATATGCACCTCCTGCTGCAGTAGAAGGACCTCCACCGACTTCTCCTGCTCCTCCACCTCCTCCAGAATAATGTGCTTGACCTCCATAACCTCCTCTAAATCCTTGCCCTGTAGTACCTGCGCCAGCTTTATTAATATTATTTGCTGCATTATATCCAGAACTACCACCTCCTGAACCACCACTACCACCTTGTCCTCCCAATGTTGATTCCCAGTAACTTGAACCGCCATAACCACCTCCAATTGCCGTATATGATCCAAATGAAGAATTAGAACCCTTTGTTGCGGGAATTGAAAACTGATGATCTGCTGGTTGCCCGTTTGTATTTCCTGCAGGAGCACCATTTCCTCCTTTACCGACAGTAATAGTATATGTTCCTGCCGGAACAGTAAAATTAGTTAATTCGATTACTCCTCCTCCACCACCTCCACCTCCCATATCCATACCTCCACCGCCACCTCCAGCAACTATTAATATATCACATATAGTATCTCTTTCGAATACATATGTGTATGTTTCTGTATCGTTCGTTGTTGTATTTACAAAATATAGTATTGGTGGTAAATTAACAATGCTATAATTTCCTCTAAGTATAACACTTTTATTTTCTTTATTGAAATCTACTGTTGTATTTACAGGAAAATTTATATTATATCTGTTTACAATATTCGCATTTGATAATGTAATAATTAAATTTGCTCCTAATTCTGCGAATCCTTCTTCAATTCTTAATATATCTCCAGGAACATATTTTTGCGTATATGTTTTAGTTTCATTTGCAGCACAAGAACTTTTAATTATACCATTTATATACAAATTAACTGTTCCTGAAGAATGACCATTTTTATAAGTTACAGTAACAGTATCATATAAATAATTAGTCAAAGGTAGATGTATAAATCCTAATTTTTCAGAATTCCAAAATATCTCATCACTTATAAAATTATTAAATGATGTTGTAGCCCCTATACTTGTTGCATATACTCTCCAATCTGCTAAATTATTAAATGGAGTAAAATCATATATTACTGTATCTGGAATATAATTAAAATTTAAATTTTTTTGATTATTTAAATTAATACCTGTATTATATTTCCTATATCTTAAAATTACTGTACCCGATCCACCATTATTATAACCATATCCTCCGCCACCTCTTCCTTTTTCAGCGGGAATATGTACACCTAAATGTATATTATTATTAGTTGATTCAATTCCAATTACTTCTGCATTTCCTCCTCCTCCTGTAGCATATCCAAATAATGTATTTTTAATTTCTGGATTCCATCTTGGACCAGCAGCACCTCCGCCATATTCCATATTTGTTATTGCAGAAATAACTCCTCTCCCTCCATTTCCTAAAAAAGATACGCTTCCAATTAAATATGAATTACCGCCATTTCCTCCTAGACTTTCTGGAGAAGCACCTCCTCCTGCACCTCCTGTCTGTGCATTATTATCTGTGTTTATTCCGCCGGCGCCAGATAAAGAGGTATTCATAGTATATGGTAAACCATTAAAACGAGTACCTCCTCCGCCACCTTGAGATGTTTGAGATATATTTGATAAAGGGTTTATATATGTTTCTATTGATGGTGCTGGACCATTATTATAATTATATGAACCACCTCCTCCACCACCTGCTGCTTTAATATCAATATTATTTCCTATAAAACTACTTGTTATTCCGTTATCTCCAGCATCATCATTATTAACTGATTTTGTTCCTCCTCTTCCAACATTAATTACATAATCTCCGGCAGGAATATTAACATTTAAGAATTCTACAACGGAAGCTCCACCTCCAGAACCACCTGCGCCACCTCCACCTCCTCCTCCGCCTACGACTAAAATATCACATATTGTATTTTGTTCAAATGTTTTATGATATGTTACAGTATTTTGAGTACCTGTATAAGTGTAATTTTCATAAACATAACTATTATAAAAGTTATCATTATTAACAAAAGGTTCTAATAATAAGTTACTCACTGGATTGTAAATATTATATTTTATTTGCATAGTAGAAGTTGGAAATTTTGTTATTATACCTAATCTTTGATTTTCTTTTGGGATTATTTGCGAATATAGAGAACTTAAATTTATGTCATATTTGCCTTTAAAAATATAGTTAGTATTATCATTAATATTTGCTATTGTATCAACTGGAAAATTTATAGTATAAGTATTAATATTATTAACAGAAGGAATGTGATATAACATAGATACTTCCGCAACTGATAATACCTTGTCATATATTCGAAAGTCATCTACATAAGAAAATGTTTGTGTTGGTTGAATGCTTCCTAAGATATAACTGAAATTATAATTTGTAATATTTGGAATTTTTCCTGTAACATTAATATTTTGATTGACATTATCAACGTAACATGTCCAAACCCCGGTAGAACTAATACTCCAAACTATATGATGCCAAGCATTATTAACTGTCCCACTTCCAACAGATCCTAAATAATAATAATCTGTTGGTTTTGCGATATAATCCTTAATAAATAATCCTATTTTATTATTAAGAACTTCTCTTGCTATTCCAAATCTTCTTGTATTAGTTGTTTCAGCTGCTGTTTCTGAAAACTCAAATAAACTTGCCCACGAACCAGATGAAGTACTCATATTATACCATAAACTAAATGTTATGCCATTTGTATTATTTATAGTGTATAATTGATTTGTAAGACTTGTTGGAAATTGTATTCTTGCTTCTACACCTCCTTCGTAAGCAGATTTTCCAAATATTTTTTGAATAGAACTAAAAATAGGCGTAGAACTTGGAGGAGAACCAGTTGGTATTATTAAATTATGTTTTGTAATTGACGGATTACTATCTAAATATCCTTCATTATTTCCTTCATCATCAAATTTATACCACGCTTTTAAATTTGCATTATCTGCAGGTATTTTAGGATATTCGGGAGAATTTATATTATATAATGTAGTAATTTCTGCTGTTGTTAATACACCTTTATATATGCGAAAGTCATCTATATATCCATTATTATGTCCTACTTGAGAACCACCAAAAATTTCATTTGCAGTATATGAATAATTTGGTATGATACCTGAAGTGCTTTGGTTAACATCTTCATAAGTTTGTAATACATTATCTATATATATTGCCCATACGCCTGCAGTAGTAATAGTCCATACAAAATGATGCCATTCTCTATCTAATTTTCCCTTTCCAACATACCCATATGGAAATGTTGCTCCGTCCTGCATACCTACAAATAATCTATTAGATGATGCTATCCATGTTGTCGGGTCGTTTGAAGCAGTTAAAATACCACTTGTTGGTTGTTGACCGATTATAAATCCTCGTTTATTTGTATCGGTTCCTACCATAAAACATAATATATCTGCCCAATTATTCTGTTGATTTGTTATAGATAATTTAAACCAAAATGATAAAGAAATTCCTGTAGCGACATTTATTGCTCTTAATTGACTTCCAACTTCATTTGGAATAACTAACGTAGAACCGCTTACGCCATTTTCAAATGCTGCTCTTCCTAATACATAATTAAGACGAGAAAATACAGGGATATTTCCAGTTTTAGCAGTTAAATTATATCCATTTCCAGAACTATCAAGATATCCTTCGCCATTTCCTAATTCATCAAATTTATAATGTATTAATAAACTTTTATCAACAAAAGGATAACGCGGAACATAATTAAAAGTTAATAATTCTTGAGATACAGGATTTCCAATAGTTGTTGCTGTACCCACATTAGATTTCATTCTTATTATTACTATACCTGCAAAACCATTACCTCCATTTCCCCATCCTCCGCCACCTCCTCCACCACCTCCACCATAAAAGGTTGCATTGCTTCCTGCTCCTGATTGAACTCCATTTCCACCTCCTCCCAAACCTCCTGAACTTCCACCACTTATCCAATGTCCTCCGCCTCCTCCACCCGCATAGTATAAATTAGTTCCTGTAATGTTTATTTGCCTTCCAATTCCTCCATTTCCTCCATTTATACCATCAAAACCTGGACCTCCCGAACCACCACCACCACCACCGCCTTCAGTAAGTCTTCCTAAACCTCCTAAATTTCCTTGACCAGGAGTATTTACATTAGAAATCTCTCTTGTTTGATCGCTTGTTCCTAAACCTCCGCTACTTCCATACGGACCTAAATTAATTGGTTCTATATCACTAGGATGTCCATAACCTCCACCGCCTCCTCCATATGCTACATAGTTGGCATTAGTTCCAACAATAGAGGTATTACCTCCCTTATCTCCAACAATCCCTACATTAGTTCCAGATGTCCCACCTAAACCACCTTTACCAACACTAATATTATAATTTCCAGTTAAAATAATATTTTGAATATATATTAACCCTCCAGCACCGCCACCGCCAGCATCTGTTTTGCCTCCTCCACCTCCTCCACCGACTATTAATATATCGCATAGGGTATTTTGCTCAAATGTTATAGAATGAGATGTTTGATTTTCTGTTCCTCCGCTATGTACAAATGTTCTTACATCATATGATTCTTTTCCGTAAATATACCATTCGCCTATAGACATCCATCCATCTAAACCCATATTCTTATTAACAACTAAAGCAAAGTATCTAAAATAATTAGAAGTTGATACTTTTTCTTCGTATTTACTTGACACATAATCAGCAACTACTAATGGATTTGATTTATTAACTAATTCAACCCAATTTATATTATCATTAGAACCAAATATTTTATATACTGCAGGGACTCTGCTAGTTCCTCCTATACTACCTGCTTCAATTATATATCTTGTTAAATTAATTGCTACAGGTAATTGAACTTTAATCCATTCTCCAATATATCCTCCTAAACTCTGACTGCCAGTATATGTACCCGCTGGAGAACCTCCGTATGCTCCAGTTGTAGAACTTATTGTCCATGGAAATGTAGTACCATCTAATATTCTAAATGGAGGTTCGTTCGAATGATTGCTTGAAGCCGATACGATATATGTCCCATTGCCGTATGATTGTCCGGTTATTGTTCTTGTTGCTGATGTAAAATCTCGTAGTGGCGGGTACATTCTTTCGACACTTGTAATTCCTGGGGTTACCACAGGTTCTATTATATTAGAAAATTCGTCTCCGTATAAATACCATTCGTCAAAATTTAATATACGACTGCTTAATGTAGAACCTACTACTAAAACAAAAAATATATATTCTGAATATATATTAAAAGTCAATTCTGTATATATACCATTTGCATAAGTTATATTTGTAGATGTTCTGTCTATTAATAATACCCAATCAATATTATTATTACTTCCGTATATTCTGAATTTACCAGGAGAATTTGAAGAATATCCTGTCCTTTGCTTTATACTATATTTTGTTAATCTAATTGCAATAGGTAATTTAATTTTTAACCATTCTCCATAATACAAACCATCATCAAAACTCTCAATTATTTTATTAGTAGGTACATAATTAAAAGATGTATTGTAATTAGTAATAGCCCAATGCCCGCCTATAGCATTACTTTCGTTAAAACAAAAACAAGGGTGTGTATAATCTACCGGTATAATTTGTAACTGTCCAGTATGATATATTGAAGAACCTGTAACGACATATGTACCATTTCCATAAGATTGTCCAGAAACTATTGTAGTTTCAGAAGTAAAATTTCTAATAGGAGGATACATTCTTTCTACGGCATATTTATTAATTTGTCGTGTCATAGAATATCTCATTGATATATAATTTTTATTTGTTGAATTATAAATAATATTTCCGTGAACAATATTTCCATTGACATTTTTAATTATACTTGAAGAAGTATTTGTTAATTTTATTATATGTTCATCGTCTAATGTTAGTAATTTTTCTCCATTAATTTCAACCTGTGAACCTGGTTGAAAAGATACAGAATTAGTATTAAGGTGTGTTTCTGCCACTTCAAAATATATTTTTGCATAATCACTAGTAGTACTATCACCCCAACCTGGATATCCACCTACAGAATCTACGTGTGATTTCCCTCTAACATGTGTAGCATTACTACCAATTTGTACCCAATCTTTATTATTTGCAACAGACGTATTTACAACAGGAGACCACACATCTAGAGTATTCCATTGAGTAAATACATTAGGGTAATTCGTCATATAATCTCTTAATTCAATAATAGTTGGTAATCTTCTTCCATTTAAATTAGCTTCTGTATATGCTTCTTGCCACGAATAAGGACTTTCATCTGTTCTGTAAGAAAATGTAAATAATTTTGGCGTAGATGTATCAATTACATCAAAATATATTTTTGCATAATCACTAGTACTATTATCACCCCATGAAGGATAACTGCCTGTTTCTTGAGTATGCGATTTTCCTCTAACGTGATTTACATTACTTCCAATTTGTACCCAATCTTTACTATTTGTATATAATGGGTTAATAACTGGCGTCCAATAATCCAATCCATTCCATTGTGTGAAAACAGAAGGGTAATTTGTTATATACAATTTTAATTCATTAATTGTAGGTAATCTTCGTTTATTTTCTATAGCTTCTACATGTGCTTCTTGCCACGAATAAGGGCTCTCGTCTGTTCTATAATTAAATGTTAATAAATTATTAGGTATATTAACCGGGATGTCATTATCATATTTAACATATACTCCTCCAGTTACAGGTAAAAATACATATCCATGTGTATTTTTGTCAGCGTATATTTGCGCACCTGTACCAAGCCAAGTACCATCAATATTAATATAATTCATAAAAATATTAGGATCTGGTAAATCACCAAGTGTTGAAGAGCGATTATATATAAATTGATCATAATTCGGTCCATTATAATTTGTAGAATTTTTAGCAGCAAATCCATTTGGTCTCATAGTTGTTTTATATGCATGAATATATGCCGATTGATAATTATAATTTGTTGTAAAACTACTTGCTCTTTTCATTTCACTTGGTTCAAAAACCATCCACAAATCTTTATAGTTGGAATTTGTCTGGCTAACATGAAGTACAAATAAATAAAATTTAACATTTGGTTCATTAAATTCAACTGCCCATTCATTGTTATTATCATTTGGATTTCCTATTGTAAATGTACCGGATATACTTGTGCTATTAAAAGTATTTCCTGAATAAGAATCAATCTTATTAGCAGGTTTGTGTTTAATTTTAACCCAATTGTCCATTCCTGTCAAATAATTAATATACGCACTTTCATTATATGCAAAGTTTAATGTTTTATATGTTAGGGCATTTATATCAGGCATTGCTGCATTTAATATAGGTGCATTTATAAACGATTTAATCTTAATAACAACTATACCAGAACCTCCATTACCGCCATTTGCATCCCCCCCTGTTGTTCCTCCTGCTCCTCCGCCACCACCTAATCCATTTGTTCCATTTACACCATTTAAACCTCCAGTTCTTCCACTCCCCCCCCCTCCTAAACCACCACTTCCATTTGTTGTACTTGCATTATTATCATCAGAAATACCTCCGCCACCTCCTGCATAATATACATTTGTTCCTGTGATATTGATTTCTAATCCGTCACCACCATCTCCACCTTTTGTACTTGTTCCATTACCCCCAATATTTCCTGCACCACCACCACCGCCAGAACTAAAAAATGCTCCATCTAAATAATCTCCACCCTTATTTCCATAACCATTAATTGATGATATCCCAGTAGTTGCTGTTTTTTGTGTCGCTAAACTTCCTATTGTTTTATATCTTGTCCCTCCTGCTCCAGACCCTCCTGTCCTATTATTTTCTCCATTAAAAGCAGACTTTTGTCCTTGACCTGTAGCACCACCAAGAGCAGTAATAATATTTGTATTACCTAGATTAATAGTACTATTTTTTCCATCTTCTGTAGATTGATTATCTAGCAATGTTTGTCCTATACCCCCTTTACCTACAGATATATTGTATGTTCCTGCAATTAATGTATAATTTGTTATATAAACTAAACCACCTGCCCCTCCTCCACCACCAGCTGATTTGCCGCCGCCACCGCCGCCACCGACAACTAAGATATCGCATATTGCATTTTTTTCAATAGTAAAGTTATATATCGATTGATATTCAGTTCCATCGCTATGCAAAAATGTTTTTAATTCTTCTTTACATACAATTGTCCTTAATCTAACAATTACAATACCAGATCCACCATTACCCCCTAATTGATTTGGATATCCCCCGCCACCGCCACCACCTCCTGTTCCATTAGTGCCTGCAATACCTATACCATATGAAGCAGCATTACCATTACCTCCTCCTCCTTTACCTCCATTTCCTGCCATATCACTTGATGTTGAAATACCCGAACCACCCCCTCCTCCTCCAAACCAACCATCTTGACCTACATTTGTTCCAAATAAATTACCATAATATAAACCAACTCCTCCGTCTCCTGCTTTACCTGTATATGAAGCATTATTTATATTTTGAATAGCGTCTTGACCTAAACCTCCGGCACCACCACCTCCACCTCCTACCAATCCTGTTAAAACAATATTGTTATCTCCGCCTGTATAATTTTGCCATCCTCTACCTCCTTTATATGCCGAGCCTCCAATCACAGCTTGATTTGTTTGATTTATTCTTTCGTTTGGGTTAATCCAACCTAAAAATGATGTATTTGCATTCCATCCCATAGCACCTCCTCCAGAAGCAAATCTATTTGTTGTATAATTAAAGTCTGGTTTTGTTATGCTAAATCCTGCAGCACCACTTCCTCCAAAAGCTACATTAGTTCCAAATTCACTATCTCTCCCATTTTCACTAGCTACTTCATATCCTGCAATACCTCCTTTACCAACTTTAATTGTATAAGTTCCTGGAATTAATTTTTGATTTGTTAAACACATTATGCCACCAGCACCGCCACCTCCTCCTTGACGACCCCCTCCTGCTCCTCCACCACCAACTATCAATATATCACAAATTGTATTTTGACCAACAGTTATATTATATGATGTTTGATTTTCTGCTCCTCCGCTATGCATATAAGTTCTTATTTCCTCGGTATTAACAATTTTTTTGAACTTTATTATTACAATACCAGAACCGCCTACTCCTCCTAATTGATTTGCATATCCTCCAGCACCACCACCTCCTCCAGTTCCGCTAATTCCTGCTACACCAACTCCTCCAGAATTACCATTTCCTCCTCCTCCTGTTCCACCACTTCCTGTTATATCGCCTGATATAGAAGCACCTGTTCCCGCACCACCTCCACCAAACCAACCGTTTTGTCCTACGTTTGTTCCAAAAACACTGCTATAATTTAAACCTATACCTCCATCACCTGCTTTTCCTACATAAGAAGCATTATTTGGTGTCGCATCTTGACCTAATCCTCCTGCACCTCCACCACCGCCTCCTAAAAATCCAGTTAATAAAGTATTAGAATCTCCTCCAATTGAATCTTGCCATCCTCTCCCTCCCTTATACGAAGAACCTCCTTCTAAAGTTAAACTAGTTTGATTAGTTCTTTCATTTGGATCATGCCAACCTTCGTACGGGTCTCCTTGAAAAAACCAACCTGTAGCACCACCACCTGATGCAAATCTATTTGTTGTAATATTAAAATCGGATTTTGTACTACTAAATCCAGCACCTCCGCTTCCTCCATAAGCGATATTTGCACCAAACTCACTATCTATACCATTATTTGCTATACAATTAACAGAACCATCGGGTGCATTACCTGCAATACCTCCTCCTTTTCCTACTTTAATTGCATAAGATGTGCCGCCAGATAATGTTTGATTAGATAAAAACATTACACCTCCTGCCCCTCCACCACCTCCTTGTCTACCACCTCCTGCGCCACCGCCACCAACTATTAATATATCACAAACAACATCTTGTTCTATTTTAATATTATACGAGGTTTGATTTTCAGCTCCTCCGCTATGTGTAAAAATTCTTAATTCTTCATTATTAAAATCATCGTATATAATATTTGTATTTACTGGTTCGTTTGTTAGCGGTTGTGTTTCTGGTGCCATTGCTATCGGTATGTTGAGGATATTGCTTGTATTAACGTTTGTTTCGCGAATATATAATTCTGATTTTACACATTGAATATCAAAATTACTCGTAGAATAATTTACATTTATATTAGAGCCATCTAAAAGAATTGGCATTATATAATATTATAATTATCTATATATTCTGTATAAATGCGAATAAATAAATTATATAAAAATAAATACAATACTTAACTATTTCATTTAATTATCTTAAGATTATTAATTTCTTCTTGTATATTTTCAATTTTCGTAGTTAATTCTTGAATTGATTTTACTAGAAGAGGTATTATAGAAGTATAATTAATACTATAGAAATCTTCATTATTTTTAGGCTCATTTACAATATTTGGGAATACTTCATTTAATTCTTGAGCTATAAAACCATATGATTTTTTATCTGTAAGTTGTTGTTCTAATGTTAAATATGAAACAGGATTTAAACTAATAACATCATCTAATACATTAGTAATACTTTCTATATTTTTTTTAAGTCTATAATCACTTGCATGTGTAATATTTGTAGCCCTCACATTACCAATTACATCTAATTTAATATCACTAATTTGAGGCGGTACAGTTCCTATACCAACTTTATTATGTGCTATAGTTATTGTCGCATCGGTAGGAGTATATGGAATTCCGTTATTCCATATTTCACTTGCAGTCCAACTTGATGATGTAAGCGGATAATTTGAATTATAGGAAGAATCTATTGTTGCGGGTCTGTTAATATATAATCTACCAAACGTATTATTTAATTTTGATTTCCAATATGCTGTATAGTACACGGGTTCTATTGTATTTGGTAAATCTTCATAAGAACCCGATACATTTGTTATAGAATGCGAGTATTGACTATTGTCTGCACCCATATTATGAGATATCCAACATGGCGTTCCTTCTAAAGCCGCAGAATTTGAACCATTTGCATTTTCTACTAATGTCCATGGACCCGTTCCAATTTTTCTGTATAATTGAATACCCCACCAGCGTGAATTTTCAGCATAATCCATACCAATATGACAAGACATTGTAACAAGTACTTTAGAAGATACGTGGGATGGTTGTATTCTCACAATAAATCCATTATTAATATCATCATCTATGGCAACCCATGCTGTTGTATTATCGCCTTTTGTTTTTGTTTCTCTATATGTATTATGTATTGTTTGAATTATCATTCCTTGAGTAAATTCTAGAACAAATGGTTTGCCATCTATTTGATATTTTGTTGCATTTAATGTACCATATACATCTAAAGTATGATTTGGTATTGTACCAACACCAATATTTCCATTAATTCCGTTGATAGTTAATCTATCATTTATCAAATTATTACTTCCGGAAGAAATTATATAATTATTATTACTATTAAACATTTTCCAACCATAATATTTATTGTTTGCAAATGAATTATTTACTCCATTAACTAATTCAATTGATGTTATACTAGTTTCTGTATTAGAAGGATCTTGTATTTTAATATTAGCGGCAGTTCCATATACATTTAATAAAGATTCTGTATTATATGTTCCTATACTTATTTTAGAGTTTACGAATAAATTAGAATTTAGGAATATATTAGAGTTTACGAATAAATTAGATGTAGTTCTTATTTCACCAGATACATCTAATAAATATTCTGGATCACTAATGTTTTTTCCAATACCTATCTTACCATCTTTTTTAATAATCATATTGCGCTGCGTATTTGTAAAGAATTGCAATTCGTCATTATTAAATCCAGGAGTTGTTTCTGCACTAATATAGGTATCATTATTTAAGTCTTTAACTCCTCCAAGAGAACCCCATTTACTTCCAGGTCCATAACCCTCAAATTGTTCATATTCTGTATTATAGCGTATAATTCCAGGAACTAATATAGATTCCACAGGACGTTCTAACGTATTTCCACAAGGTATTTTAATACCATCTTTTGTATTTACGTCTAAAAACACTATAGGATTATCTGTATTTATACCAACTTTTCCATCATATTTAATATTAAATAATGAAGAATTCATATTTGATGCTGAAAATACATTATTATTAGTTGCAATTTGCTTAATAGTTACAGCGGTACCTTGACCATTATTTGTAACATCTAATTGTTCGGTCGCATATATATCTGTATTAAAAGTTGTTATCGTACCGTGAATTATTAAATTAGAAGCTGTTAAATCTCCGTGCACATATAAATCACTATTATATTTATCATCAATAATGAAACGGTTATTTGTCCCATCTGCTATATAATCTGCTGATAAATTTGTTATTCTAGTTCCTATTAAATTACTAGTTCTCTCTACATAATTACAAGTATCTCTAATTATATCACGATTATTTATAGTATATATAAATCCGGATGAAGTATCATCTACTATATTAATATTACCATTTACATCCAATTTGCTCACTTTATTTGGATTAGTCACGCCTATGCCTAATATACCATCGTTTGTTAATGTAAATACCTCTTTGCTAAAGTTTGAAGCACTTATAATATTTGCACTGTTTATTTGACGCATATTCATTAGAACACTTTTAGGATCAGTTACTCCTAATCCTAAACTTCCATCATTTGCTAAAGTCAATATTTCCCTGTTGAAGTTAGAAGCACTTATAATATTTGCCCTTCCTTTTTGCTCTATAGATAGAGATGTATTATTTCCATAACCATCTATATGTAAATTACAATAAACATATAAATCAGAATATAAATCTAAATAATAAGATTTTATATTTAAATTATTGGATGTTTGTAGAACTAAAACATCTTTATAAACATCATCTTCATTATCATCAGTCAAAACACCATCTGACAAATAGTCCTTGATATTTAATAATTTATAGTTATTATATTTTTTACCAGCAGTAATATTAAATTCTACACCATTAGTTCCTGATTGATTAAAAATTATATTAGGCGAGTTTATTTGATATTTACCAGTAAACGAATTTCTATTTAAAGCTTCAATTAAATTATTTCCTAGCGCATCGTATATATTACCTGCAATTCTCAAATCACTACCTATATTAAGAACGCCTCCTGCATTTATTCCTCCATTAATATGTAAATTTTTATTCTCATCTATTTTAAGTGCTGTAAAATCATTATCTGCAGAATCATTGTATTTAATTTCAAATATTCCGTCATAACTATATATTTCATGTGTATTTTTGGCAGAATTTACATTTTTTTCTACATCATTTATTAATGATATGTGAGGATAATATTTTTTTCTATTATAATTTCTAATATCTATTCTAAAATTTTCACTATTAGCATTAGTATAATTATTGATATATTCTTCAATTACTAAAATATTATTACAAGTATAACCTAAAATATTAAATGTATCGAGTAATTGAGTTGATTTTATTAATTTTAAGTTTGTATTACGCTGGGTGATAGAAGAATCTGCATATTCATTAATAGAATAATTAGAAGTCTTGATAATAACATTATTACCATTTATATTTGAAGAAACAGAGAGTATCGGGTTTGTCTTGATAAGTTTTTCAATATATAAATTACAAGAATTTATATTTAAATAATTGCTATGTATAGAATAATATTTTTCAATATAATCATTATTAGAATTATATCTTATAATATTATTAGTTAATGTCTTCAAATATAAGTTAGAATATTCAATATACTGAGGCAATGTAGACATTGCATTATCGGTAATATATATTCTTTCTTGACGTAAATCTGAATATATCAATTCAGTTACATATTTTCCAGGATCAAATGGTTGTAGTGTATAGATAATATTGTTACTTATATTAATATAATTACTATCATTTATTTTTTCAACGCGCACAGGCTCACTATTAATTATAATATTACAATTAATAACATCAGATTTTTTATATTTATTTTCATATATATAATTAATTTCTAAATCTAAATTACGTTCTGATAATGTATGTGTTATATTATTATTTATTGTTATTTCTTCAATATTATTATTAACTATTAAATCGTCGTTAATATTATCTACAATTTTTTTAGGAATTATTTCTAATAAATTATTGTAAAAATTATTATTATATTTACTTTTACTTGATTGAGTACTTGTTTCAGAAACATATTCTGTATTAAGTTGATAATTATAATAATTATTATAATTTGTTACTAAATTGCTATAATAATTTTTATAATTAATATCATTAATTATAGTTGTATAAAATAATATTTTTGATAATATTTTTTCTTCTTTGATAACAAAATCTTCTTTTATAGAATCATCTGTATTTATAATATTATTATCAGTGTCTACTTCTGGAAAATCAGTTATATTCTGTACTATATAACTACGATACGATTTATTTTTGTTATTCCATATATAAGATGAAGAAAGAGAAACATTTTCATATGCTATATCAACAGAAGAATTATATATATGATTGTAACTATATCGGTTAGTAATTGCTACAGATGAATTATTAATTTCACTGTTAATAACTAGAGTAGCATTATTAACATTATTAACAATATTTACATTATTAAAGTCTTCGTTAAATCCAAATCTTGCACCGTTTCTTAAATTAAAATTTTCTATAGCATCAATTGTAAATACATTTTTTAATGTAGGATCGTAATTATTATAATTTTTAGAATCAATACCTATAGTAAATTTATGCTTATTAGTTTCATCGCCTCCAGAAATAGAATGATATATATCATTTCCTCCGGAAGAATTTACTAAATTAATACTAGCGGGATGAGAAGTATTTGTAATCTGCATTCCATATTTGGCACTTCCATCAATATGCAATAATATATTTGAATTTTTACTATCTCCTAAACCTAAATGCGTTGTACTATTTATAATATCACCGCTGTCATCTGTTGTATTAACAATTCTAAAAAAATTCTTATAATTTGCATTATTTAAAACATTAAAATCTAATATAGTATTACTATTATTTATATCATAACTTGTGCTAATTTCAACAGAACTTTTAACATTTTCATTCATATCATTAGTATCATTAAAATAATAGAAATTGCTATTGTAAATCGCTAATTCAATTGAAGAATAACTAATGTCATTTTTAGAATATGTAATAAATTTAGTAGATGGTCTCCGGATAGTAGTATTATTTATATTTTTAACAACTAATGGTATTTCATTTAAATTAATAGGGTCTATTATGATATTCTCTTTTGGTCTAAAAATATCAAATGATGCAACAATCTTATCTGATGAAATATTATTGTAACCATTCAATATATCGCTAGAAACATAGTTAAAATATTTATCTACTTTTTCTAAATTAGTAGATAATGCTTTCAAATTAAAATTGAAATTACATCCATAATTATCTAATATATTAATGTTTCCGTGAACACTTAAGTCTCCGTATATAGTCATTGCAGAATCATCATCATATTTTACTTTTGGATTATTAACATCAATATGATATTTTGATTTTTCGGTATCATAATAAAATGACATTCCGTAAGATGTTGGTTGAATCGTTTTATCCGTATATCCAATTTGCAAAGGTCCTACGCGTTTTATATCCCTACAATCTAGATCGCAAAATTTATGATTTTTATAAATAAACCATCTTTCTTTATTTCTATCTGAATTTAAATCTTTTTCATATTCGCATATATCAATACCGCTATAATCAGCATTATTTTTTTTTCCACCACCCCTCTCACCTCGATATATTCGAATAACAGAATAATTATAATCAGTTGTAAATATATTACGTATTTGCAATGGAGCGACATTTTCTTCACCTTTCCATCCTATTGATATGTATTTATTTGTATGAAAACTTAAATCATTACTGGCGCGTTGAAGTGTTTCTAACAAAATATTATTTTGATAATATAAATCAGTATTAATACCTTTTTTTACATTTAATCCCTTCATATTAATTGCTAATTCACCAGATTCATTGTAATTTATGCAAAATTTATCACATATTTTATCATATACATTGAAATAGTTTTTGTCGCTATTATAAACAAATTGTTTCGTTTTTTTATAATTATTTTCTCCATAAATATAATATTCATTTGCAGAAATGTTACCATTGATATCCAATGCAAATTTAGCATTAGGATTTATTTTATTGATACCAATATTACCTTTTAATAAGGATAATGTTGGTGGTGTATTTTGTAAAAAAGAATTATTAGTCAATGCATTAATATTTACACCAGGATAGAAATATATATTATTTTTTTTTCCAACTACTGAATTTGTATTAATTATTAAACTATTATCATTGTAATCAAGGCGTGCTAATCTGCCAATATTAGCAACATATACTTTATTTTCAACGGTATTTTTTAACAAGATATCAAATGAATTACTTGTAGCAATGTCATCTTTAATAATATTTAAAACTCCATCAAAAGTATCATTTGGGTTAAGACCCAATCCCAATTTTTTAGGAAAACTTACATTACAATTTGCGTCGAGATAAGCGATATTACTGCTTACATACATGAAAATAAAATTACTTCCATTATCATCATTAATTACCTTAGTATAACCTGTAGTAGGGTCTGTTAAATCGAGGGGCAATACTCTTTTATTATTAATAAAAATATCGTTTTCGACGTTTAGATTAACATTCTTTACATTAAGCATAGTCATATTTAAAAAATTAACATTTCCGCCAAATGATACGTCTCCGTTGAATATAGATTCTTCTTCAACATATAAATAACCTGTTTTAGTATTATTTTGTATTATTATGTCATTTGTCACATTGACATTATTTGCAGTAAATAAATTATCTACTGTTAAATTATTATTAAAGAAGTATTGCGATCCAGTAAAATTTCCTTCATTTATTTGAGTAGCGTTTAAAACTCCGGCGCCTTTATTACGAATATAAATATCGTCAGTATGTTTATATGTTCCTGTAACATAATCTTTAATCAATATATTTTCAAATGCAACTAATCCTTTAACATCTAATTTTGCATGGTCTTCTTTATTTAAATTTTCTAAAATTTTATCATTCTGAAGAATTTTTATATTATATATGTATTTAGTTGATATATTTGTACCAATACCCACATTGTGATTTGCATCAATTGTCATTGCAGGTATATTACTATAGTTAATATATGTAGGTGTAGCATAATTTCCATAAGATTCTTCAATATTTTCAGCAGATTTACTAACGTGAAATTCCAGAGGAACTCCGCGTGTTGTAGAAATAATAGCAGGCGATTCGTTGCAACCTCCAATAATACCCATACACATTCTTACAGGTTCACTATAGTCGTTATTTGTATCATTTCTAATAGAAATGTGCATGTTGTTGAATTTATTATTAGGAGTTGTCACAATATTTAAAGGATTTGTATTATTATACGTGTCTACTTCTCCACCAAATGTTACATAATTAGGTGTAAATAAATTTGCAATTTTATAACTATTATTATATATATTATTATAATCTGTACTATAAATACTAGTTTTAAAAGGTTGTGTTGCCGCTAATTGAGTTGCTGTAGTAATAAAAGATTTAACTAAATTACATGTAATTAGATCTGTATTATCTAATATAATATTACTAAACTGTAGTCCTGCAGCTTTTATAATACCTGAACAATGTATATTTTTATCTACAAATAATGATGTATCTAGTGTTAATTTATCGTTAGCTAAATTCCTTGATGTATTAATAGCTACGCCGCTATCATTTACAATAAAATTCCATTTTGTATTTTTTGTATCTTCAGTGTCATTAATATACGTTTTTTCTCCTACAACTAAAAATTCCTCATATTTTTTTAAGTCTATTTTACTTAAATTCTTGGCTTCGTCCTTATCATTGAGTTGTAATCCAATTGCAACCGAATCAATTTGTATTATAGGGTTGGTTATATCATTGATTAGATAACTCATATATTATCTTACTCTATTTAAAAGAAAAATACATTTAATATTTATATATATATAAATATAAAAAATGATATATTATAATTAATATAATTAATTATAAAGATGAAACGTATCGAGAATATCCATAATAAAACAATGGAAATAGGTATTGAAAATCAACCATATAATAATAAAAATATATTATTGCAAAGAGAAGACTTAGATAATTTATTAAATAATAATGGTTTAAAAGATTTAGAGGTTAAGAATATTAACTTATATCGCGTGGCATTTGTTCATAAGTCTTATTGTACTATGAAGAATGCTGATTTTGATAAAAGTAATGCAAATTGCCCAACTGATTGTCTACCTTTACAAGATATGTCATATGAAAGACTAGAATTTTTAGGTGATTCATTACTTGGAATGATTGTAACTAATTATTTATATCTAAGATTTCCAGACCAAAACGAAGGATTCTTATCAAAAATAAGAACAAAAATAGTTAATGGCAGAATGCTAGGTTATCTATCTGAAAAGGTAGGATTACCTAAATTTGCTATAATTTCTAAACAAGTTGAAGAGTCGGGAGGAAGAAATAATTATAAAATTATGGAAGATATATTTGAGGCATTCTTAGGAGCACTTTATTTAGATTTTCAAACAGACACTGATATAGTATCTCTTCCACCGAATATTAGAATAACACCTTCTAGTGGTGCAGGATATTATATCGTAGAAAGTTGGATTATATATATTATAGAAAATTATATAGACTTCTGTGAACTAATTAGAATAAAAAATAATTATAAAGATATGTTAGTGTCGCATATGTTGCATTATTTACAGGATGTACCGCAATTTAAAGAATTAAATATTACAACTAAAGATAATATGCGCATCTTTAATTACTGTATTAAAGACAAAAATGGTTCTATTATTGCAACTTCAACAGGAAATACAAAGAAAGAAGCAGAGAATAATGTATCAAAAGAAGCATTACTATATTATAATGTGAATATACAAGAATATAATTCTCATATATAAGAATTTATAATATACCTTCATATAATTATAATATATAAGAATTTATAATATACCTTCATATAATTATAATATTATGACTGATAATATTAATATGAATATTACACATTTAGTTTTATCAGGCGGAGGGATGCATGGTGTAATGTTCATAGGTGCACTAAGATATTTATATTTTAAAAAATTAGATAAAAATATAACACATATCGCTGGGTGTTCTATTGGATCTTTTATAGGTCTTATGTTTGCTTTTAAAATGCAAATAAATGAGATGGAAGAAATAATATATACCGCTAGAAAAGACGAAGAATTATGTAATGTTCCTATAAAAAATTATATTAAATTAATAACCGAATATGGTATGTGTGATGTGTCAAAATTTATAATTCATCTTAAAAGGGCAGTTAAAAATAAATATCCTTTTTTAGATGATATCGTTACTTTTAAAGATATTGCAAAGAAATTTGGTATAAATTTATATATATCTTCTACTAATATTAATTCATGTGAAAATAGGATTTTTTCAATTGAAGATACTCCTGATATATGCGTATTTGATGCGTGTTGTGCTTCAATGTGTATTCCATTATTATTTAAACCTATATACATAGATGATTATTATTATGATGGCGCATTAACAAATAATTTTCCTATAAAAATATTTGAAAAAGTTCCTAGTGAAAATATATTAGGAATGATATTACAAAAAGAAAATAAACAGATTATTGAAAAAACTAAAAATATTAATCTAATATATATAATTAAACAATTGTTTACAATATTTAACAAATTAAGGGTAAAACATGTTCTTTTTGAGCAAATAAAAAATAGCAAAATAAATAATTTTTATTATCCTACTAATTTACCATTAGATAATACAATGAATATAACATTTAGTAGATTAGGAATGAAATTAGAATTAAAAAAAAAACAAATTGATGATATGATATTTGCAGGTTTCGAAAGTATGATGGAATATATGGATGAAAGATATAGTGATTATATTGAAGAAATAAACGAACGTACTAAACTTACTATAGATTTATAATTTTATTTTAATTTTAATTTTATTATTAATATAATAAGGTTTATTATTTATTATTTTAGCATTTAATGGTTTTTTATCAATAAATACATTGTTTGGCATCTGCAATAATTCATTGATAATTCCTTCTGATAATTTATTTAAAAATTTAGTATTTTTTATATATATATATTTATTATCTTTATAAATATTCTTTAATTTATATTTAAAATCACTGACAAATATCGAAAACTCATCAGATGGTAAATTTATAGGTGCGCCAATGTCTGCAAGCCAAGAATCTTTTGAAATATTTTGATTTACAAATGGACCCGTTATTCTTCTATAATCATCAAAAATATCATAAGTGTCTACGCTATTTATAGTTGTACATAAACCAAAATCATATATATACATAGAATATTTGCTAGTCTTCAAATAGTAATTTTTTCCGTTTATATTATAATGATAATAACCTGTTAGATTATTATTGTAATGGTATAAGAAATTGCCCCAATGACAATCTCTATGTATATATCCTAAATTATGAAAAGTTAATATTGATAAAATAATTTGTGCAAAAACATTATATAATAATTCATTATTCTTTAAAAAATCTTTTTTTTTACATAAATGCTTTAAATCGCCGCGCGCAAGTTCATTTAATAATATGATATATGTTCTGTTATTAATAATATCTGGTAATTTTTTATTTGACAATATGTTGCATTTAATTACTTTATAAGTTAAAATAAAATGTTTAGATATTTTTGTATTAATGATTAATTCTGTTATTTTACTATTTAATTCACTTTCTAATATGTTTCTATTGTTTTGTATCATCAGTTTAGCAGCTATAGGGTACTTACCAATTTCATTTTTAATTTTTGTAATATAGATATATCCATATTTACTCGATGTTCCAATTCTTTTTACAAGGGTTATTTTATCCTTTATCGTATAATTTATGATACTTGTTTTTTCAATATGTCTTACATTTAAACATTCATTATTACTGATATCTGATATTTTATTTAGTATATGGTTATAATAAAAAATTCTACTATCTAAATTATATTTTATATTTTTGTCATCAAAATATTTTTTGATATCTTTTATGCCAATAAATTTGTTATTTTTTTTTACTACTACTTTCTTTGCAGATATGTATTTAGAATCGATTTTATTAGACAATGACCCTTTTGACATAAATTTACTTTTATATTCGTGTGATGAATTCATTTGTGCTTTTCTATTATAGTACAATATTCTAATATATTAATATAATAGATTTGTTAATGAATAATACTGAACCTTATATATTTGTAATAGATTTAGATGGAACTATAATTGGAAATTGTACATATCAATGTGATATATATAATATTATGGAATTAATAAAAAGTAGTAAAAAAAAAGATTTAAATAAATATAAAATATTGTGTGATAAATCTTTAAATGATAGTTATAATGACAAATCTTTGCTCATAAGACCGCATTTTTTCTATTTTGTTCAATCTATGAAAAAATTATATTCACAATCGTATTTTTATATTTATACAGCATCAGAAAAAAAATGGGCAATTAAAGAAATATCTATAATAGAAAAAAATAATAATTTTAAATTTGATAGACCTTTATTTACTCGTGATAATTGTATTATAGATAATTATGGTAATATAAAAAAATCGATAACAAAAATATTACCTCTTATAAAAAAAAATGTTAAGATGCCTGCTTCATATGATATTAAAAAGCACCTTTTAATAATAGATAATAACCCTACATTTATAGATTATAAGGATAATTTGTTATTATGCCCTACATATAACTATATTAAATTTAATAATTTAAAAGATATAGTACCTGACGAAATTAATTGTAATAATATTAAGAATTATGTAACTAGATTAACAAAAGAACAGAGGATATGTAAAAACTATGATAGTCAGGAATGCTTAGAAAAAATATATAAATGGTTATATAAAAAATGTAAAAAAATAAATAAATATAATATGAAATATTTAAATGACAATTTTTGGAAAGATTTAGTGATACTAATTAAAAATTATAGTATAAAACATTATACTTCTAAAAATGTTGAAATTATGCAAAAAAGTATCAAAATATAATTATATAATAATAATGTAATATAAGAATGATATAAATGATATATGTTAGTTTTGATATTGGTGTTAAAAATTTGGCACTTTGCATAATTAAAAAGGTAGATGAAACTCATATTTTAGAAATCATAGATTGGCGCATAATAGCACTTGCGGATAGCAAGAAAGAAATTAAGGGAATTGAAGATATAACTGAAAGAATTTATATGGCGATGGATAACATAATGGGTGAATTAAAAAATAAAAATATAAATATAATTGATTATGTATTAATAGAAAATCAACCTTCAAATTTAAATGGTATTATGAAGACAATACAACATATAATATATGGTTACTTTAGTTTAATTAAATTTTGGGACAAAGATATTAATAATGTTCTCCTAATAAATGCTTCTTTAAAAACTAAAAATCATAAGTATATCATTAATATTGAAAATAATAAACAGGAAGACACTAAAAATAAGAAGGGATTTAGAAGAGATAAGTATAAAATTAATAAATTATTAAGTATAGAATTATGTAGAGAATATATAAGTGAAGATGAAGATTTAAAAAAATTATTTAATGAAAATAAGAAAAAAGATGATTTAAGCGATGCATGTTTGCAGGCGATATCTTATATTAGAAGCGTTGCAAAGGAAGATATTACTAATAAATATAATAAAATATATATGAGCGAATTAATTGAAAATAGTAAATAAATTACATCATTTTTAGAATATTATTTATTTTTATAAATGCGTATTAATGTAAATTAAAATATTATAATAGATATATAAACATTTAATATCAAAATAAATATATAATATGGCTTTAATATCAACTCTTAATAACAAAAATGACGATTTGATAGAGTTAAATAGGGACAGTTTTAAAAACCAATCTTTTAATTTCAATATTCCTCGCGAAAATAAGAAATCATTTGACAATTCGTTAAATAACGAATTATTTAATAGACAAAAAATAAGTGATGATGTTATATCTATGTCATCTGCAGGTTCTTCCCGTGCTAGTTCTCCAGGAGGAAAACAAAATTACATGAAAAACATGGGTTCTATTTATAGAAATAAGGATAAACTAGTTAAAGTTAAAATGTTTGATAACGATGATGATAGCGATAGTAAAAAGAGTGGTAGAAGCAGAGCGAGTGCTAAAAGTTATTCTAGTTCTGCAAGTGCAGAAAGCGGTGATACTGCAGAAAGCGGCGAAAGCGGCGAAAGTGGCGAAAGCGGAGAAAGCGGCGAAAGTGGCGAAAGTGGCGAAAGTGGCGAAAGCGGCGAAAGCGGTGAAAGTGGCGAAAGCAGAGATAGTGAAGGGAGTGATAGAAGATTATCAAGAGGAGGAAAATATTCAAATGAAAGAAAGAAATATTTAAATCCAAAAGAGTTGCTTAAACTAGAACTAAATGAAAAAAGAGAAATAATATATCAACTTGATAGATTACAATCTAAGGGTTTTAAAGTTCCTTTTAATTTTAATATGAATTCTGACCTTGAAGAAATGAGGACCGAATATAACAGAATAATTAGAGAAAAAGAGTTGGATGGAAGTATTCGTTTTCAACAAAAAATGCTAATGGCATTTATATCAGGTACAGAATATTTGAATAGTAGATACGATCCTTTAGCAATTCGTCTTGATGGATGGTCTGAACAAGTTAATGAAAATATTAATGATTACGATGATATTTTCGAAGAGTTGCATTATAAATATAAGGCGACTGGTAAAAAAATGGCGCCTGAATTAAGATTGTTTTTATCTCTATCAGGTAGCGCATTTATGTTTCATTTGACAAGTAGAATGTTCAAAGAACAACCTCTGCCTGATATTGAAAATGTCTTGAAATCTAACCCAGAATTAATGAAACAATTTCAAAATGCGGCGGCAAAACAATATATAATTGGTAACGAACAACCAACGCCTCAAATGTCACAAAACAGGGGTTCTGGAAATGATAGTATGGGACTATTTAATATGGTAAGTAGTCTATTTGGTTCTTTAAGTAGCGAACCTCAACAATCTAGTATGCCAATGTATCAACAATCACCTCAAATGCAACAATCGCAAAGAATGCAACAATTTAATCCACAATCACAAAATTCTAGAAAACCTGCCGAAGATATTGATAATATTATAAGAAATGTTCATAGTAAAATTTCAATAGATGATAGCGATAATAATATAGAGACACTTTCTGTTAGTGACGAAGAAATAACTTCTATTATAGAAGATACAGCAGATGTTCAAATATTAAAAGGTAAAGGTCGTCCTAAAAAAGGCGTTCGAACTCTAAATATTTAATTATATTTTAATAATTATAATAAAAATAATAATTATTGCAATAATATAATTATGCAATTATGCAATTAATTTATTTTCTATTTTTTCTTAAATTTGTTATCTTTTTAGCAGAGTTTTTAACAAAGCTGCCAACATCTTTAACAGATTTTACAATTCTATCAGGAGTGCGTTGTAAGGTTCTCATCGGGTTGCTTATAGTTTCCTCAATTTCATCTTCAAATACTTCAATTCTATTTAATAGATTGCTTAGGGTGCTTAATAATATAGGTATAATTATTATGGTGAATAGTAGAGTTAAGAATAAGAATAGAGATATCATAGTTCCTACCGATATTATGTCTCTGCTTATATCTTCCGAGCATTTGCATTTTTCATTAGTTAAATATCTAACATAATCAAAGGCATAGTATATGTATACTACAAACATTAAGAAGAATATGAAAGTAGCAATTGAGAGTAATTGAACTACTACATATCCCATGCTTTTAGCGACACTAGTTAGCGATATAAATGAAGTTATTAAGAAATACGCTAATGCTATTATTGTAAAGTTTTTGATAAATTCTTTGTTAGGGTGTTCTGAACATTCACACCCCATATTCTCTAGTTTATAAATGTAACTTAATATTATTAATAATAATATAGCAAATATTGCTTGAATTAATGCACTACTATAAAAAGACAGACTATTATTACTTTCTTTCATTATACTATTTCTTGCTCTATACTATTATATAGAAATAATTTTTTTATAATTCAATAATATTATAAATAAAAAATTTCGTCGAACTATCAAAATTTTTTATATCTATATTTTTAATTTTATCAATAATTTCCGGATATTTTTTAATAGATAATAATTTATAAATTTGTTCTAACAATATATCAATTATATATTTATGGACATCTTCATTTATTATATTGATTACATGTTCAAAAATATTATTCAATAATACAATTAATTCTTCGTTTTTATATTTCGCCCATACTTTATTCATATTATGAATGTTTTTTTTCCATTTAATATAGTCACAATACATATCATATTCATCATTTAGTAACAATAAATTATTTTCATATACATATGCCGGAGGGTTCCATTCTTTATTATTTAAATAATTATCCCAAATTTTATTAATATTTAATACAACATAGTCTTTATCAAATAAATCTAATAAGTTACAATATATGTCATCTTCGCTTGTTTTTATATAGTTCAAAACAATATTAAATAGTTCTTCCAATATTTCATTTTTATTAATGATATTTTTTATTTTTTCGTATATATTTTCCTTATTTTTATGCGATAGTTTATTTAAATAACCTATTAAACTCCTTTTAATCTCCGAAGTTTTAGAAAATTCAGGTATTATTATATGAAACCTAATTTTAGATTTAGGTTTATTATATTTATCTTTATTATTATATATTTTCTTTGCCCATATCATTTTAGGGTCATAAAATGAGTTAAAGCATGTATATGTTTTTTTAATATCGGTAACCTTATCTAAAATATTTTCAGGAATATCAGTTATATTGTTATATTCATTTTTAAATTGTTCTATATTAATCTTTATGATTTGTTCGCTCATTATATTTAATTATAAAAAATAATCTTATATATTGAATAATTTAAAAATGAGTACATAATTTTATTTTTTCTATTTTTTAAATAAACCTTTTAAAATTTCTAAATATTTCTAATTATGTACTCATTTTTGTAAAGTTATAATATACATAAAGCAGAGACACTAATTAATAATAAATATGTACAAGATATTAGATACACTAGATGAACTATATACTAATAATTTAGTTTATAGAACAATAATTGTCTGTAATAATACGGACGATTATAAATATATTTTAAATAAGAACAACTATGATGTATATGTTTTAGATAATTATAATGAAAATTTAAATTACGATTCATTAGACATTAGAATTTTTTTAATATCTAAAGAAAAATTCATTAAGTTTATAGAAGATTATAATAAAACATCAGTAGATATCTGCTTTTATACATCAGTAGTATTTGAACCAGAAAAAGACGGGACTAGTGAACTTAAAAATACATACAATAAAATATGTAAAAATACTACCCTAATAGTAGATATGTTATAATGTAATAAATAAAAAATTGACACGTTTATTAGTATATTAATTACCTTATATTATGAACAAATTTCATAATGCAACAGGTGACATTTCTGGAATATCTAATATTACAGAACTATTTAATAACTCCTCTGTAAAAAAATGGATTAAATTAATCTCTGTCGATAAAACTATCTTATTTGATGAGTACAATAGAAAGGAGTATTTTACAAAAGTAGCTGATATTGTATTAGATAAAGAAGTAAACATTACAGGTAGTAATGTAGGAAATAAAAAAAGAAATTCATTAATTCAATTTATTCCTTCTATAGATGCTAATGATTATAAGAAAAAAACTGAATGGTTATATTTATTCCTAATAAATAATAGGATTGTAAAAATTGGCGGAACTAGAACAGGTCTAAAAGAAAGGACAGGATCTTATCTTTGTGGACATCACGTAGAAGAAAGAGGTAAGTCAGGAGATTGTTCTAAAACAAATGGATTCATTTATAATACATTTGAATTTTATCTAAATTTAGGTTGTAAAATGCAAATGTATGCTTATCAATTGCCAAAAACTGAATTTAATATTGAAATATTAGGTAAAGATACAAAAGTAAAAGCACAAACCTATCATGCTTATGAAAGTGCATTCATAAAATATTACGAACAAAATTACAATGAAAAACCTATATTATGCTGCAATAGTGATCCGGATTATTAAATGTTAGTGGATATGTAATAAATCTCGTCATTAGTAATATTAAAATAATTATATAGTTCTTTATGATTACCTGAATATTCTATAGATGGTATGGGAAAACTTTGCAATATTCTTATGTTATTAAAATTTCCCCATCGACATATATTATTTATAAAGATATATAGAGGATGTTGTAATATTTGTAAGTATTTTTTTGCCTGTTCTTCATCGTCACATAGTATAAATACAATAGATTGTGTCATACCGCAATTATCAATAAAGACGCTATATTTATCTGTAGTAGATATGAAAACTTTGTATCCTTCTTGAAACTTATGGGGTTTAGAAGAATATACTGTTTGACTAGGTGTATGTATTAATTTATATTTATATTCCTCATTTTTTTCATCACGAATAAAGTCGCTTTTTGTATATTTATGTAAATAACTACTTGTTTTAATTTCGAATTTAGGCAATTCTGTATTGTCTACAGTTTTTGCTAATATATTTTGCACAACCTGATTATATAATAAAGGAATGTATTTACGAGGTTTTGATATAACAGAACTAACATATTCCTTCTTTTTCCATATACCTGAAACATTTATATTCTTATAAAATGGACAATTTTGAATTATATACCAAGTAAAACTAGAACCTATTTTTTTGAAATACTTTTTAGCAGTATGTATATCTAAATGAACTATTTGCATCGATGTAATAATTTCAATTAATACATTTCTATCAGCATAAGACATCCAATTATCAGGTGTTATAAATAATAAGTAACCATTCGGTTTAAGTTGCGATAAAGACTTTTCAATAAAATCTTTAATAAGATTATGATTTTTAGAAGCTCTTTTTCCATTTTCTAAAATTTTTGCATAAGGAGGATTTGCAACTATTAAATCATATTTTTTATCACTATTGTGCACAATAAAATCGTAATTACTTATTTGTAATTTATATTTTTCGCTGCAAAATACACGACGAACATTTTCCAATCTATTTTCATTAATATCATTAAATTCTAATATATTTTCCAAAATTTGTTTTTTATCATGATACTTTAATAACTCAAATAAAATAGGGATACTAAAATTACCATTACCACAACAAGGATCTAATATTAACAAATCGTTTTTTTTCCATAATTCTTCAGGTATTTTTGTAATCATATCGCTTATGCAACCAATTGGTGTAGGTTCGTCATTAGTAGATTTATACGTGCTTTTATCAACATTTAATATTTCATCATAATATTTTTTAATTTCATCAAAAGAATCCGTGTCTATTGTTATATTTTTAGATACAGAAACTTTAACCGGTACAGATTTATTTACATTTGAACTAACACATATAGTTTTTCTTTTTACATGTTGTGTATAATGAGATTTGCTATTAAACTCTTTGCCACATTTTTCACAAATAAAAATAGACATAATTAGATATTATTATATAATTTTAAATCATTTTTTATTATTATAATAAATATTTATAAATTATATTATTATTATCTAATAATATTTTAGAAGTTTGTAAGATAATAAATGGCAAAGCGTGGTATTTCTAGTGATATGATTAGTATGATTAGTATGGGTTTAATAGTTGTATTTTTATTAATTGCAATTGTAGCACTTTATTATATGAATGGTAAAAATTTATTAGAAACCTTCACATGGAATAAAAAATATTGTTTAGAATATTATTATATGGATGGGTGCGGACATTGTGATAGATTTAATGAGAGTGGTGTATGGGAAGAATTAAAAAACACATACGGAAATCAAATAGAATTTAATAAATATAATAATAGAGAAGTTAAAGATAAAGTAGATAAACATAATATTACAGGATTTCCTACAATTATTGTTACAGAAAATGATAATATAAAAGCAGAATATAACGGTAATAGAGAAAAATGTGATATAGAGAAATTTATAAGTAGTTATATATAAATAATACATATAAATAAGAATATAATAAAAATGGGTGCCGGATTAATGCAATTAGTATTATATGGGAACATTTCTCAATATATTACTCTAAATCCTAATATTAATTATTATAAATATTCACATAATAAACATACTAATTTTTCAATAGAGCAGATTACTTTAACTCCCGAAGGTAGTGCAAATGCCGGATTTAAAAGTAGTACTGTACTTAATTTTAAAATAAAGAGATATGGCGACTTTTTATCGAATATTTTTTTAACCTTTAAAATTCCAGATATTTATTCAAATAATGAGCTTAAATTTAGATGGATTACTAATATTGGGTACAATTATATAAAAGAGGCGAGAATAAAAATCGGTAATAATATAATTGAATCTTTATATGGCGAATGGTTAAATATATGGGATGAATTAACTAACAAGGATGGTATTAAATATAATAAATTAATAGGAAATATAGAGGAATTAATAAATCCCTATAATTTTGTTCCAAAATATACAGTTATTAATAACAGATTATATAACATCACATATCCTATATCTACTTATAGTAGTACTAATAATAATCCTAGTATAAAAGGAAGAAAGATACAAGTACCTTTGAACTTTTGGTTTACTAAAAATCCTTCGTTGGCACTGCCATTATTAAAAATGCAAAATATTGAAATATTATTAGAAATTGAAACAAATCCAAAAGGTTTTGACGGATTATATCAGGTATGGAGTAATATATTAAATATGTATGTAAGTCCCCTGTTATACGAAAAAGTACATTCAAAATCAGTAAATATAGATAATTTTGTAAGCCCTAATGATACATTATTTGATGTAAGAAACGAATTAATATGCTCATATGTTTATCTAGATAGTGTAGAAAGAAGTAAATTATTATTAAATACGCAGGATATTGATTATGTAATAAGTACACCAAAACGAACTCACGACCAATTTAGTGCAAACGAAACAACAAAAACAATTTCTATAACAAATGCTTCACATCATATTAAAGAATTAATATGGATTGTTAGGAGAATTGATGTTATAGATAATTTTAATAATTATACAAACTATACAGCGACACACGAATATAGCGAAAATATGGGAATATTAGACAATATAGAGATAAAATGGAATAGTACAATATCGCGCACTGATAATGATGCAGAATATTATAACCATATTGTACCTTATAAATATCACACAAACGTTCCGCGCACAGGTTTATACTGTTATTCATTTTCCTTATTTCCCGAAAAACAAGTTAGTGCAGGTTCTTATGACAATAGTAGAGTTACAACATCGCTAACTATAAAAACTAAAGAAACTCTTAAAAATAATAGTAAAGTAAATTATATTAATGATATATTATCAAGTTTAGGAAAATTTTATAGTCCTTTAGTGTATGAAATAGTTATATATGCTATGGATGTAAATGTATTACATATAACAAACGGAAATGCTGGTTTTAGATACAGTTAATTTATTTTTTATATTCTTTATTATTAATAAAAGAATTATGGATTTATTTACTATAATTATAATAATAGTTTTCGTATTTATAATTAAATATTTAATTGATACTATAAATTCCTTAAATTTAGAAATAAGAGAGATTAAGGAAAAATGTATAAGTAATAATAAAAATACATCATTTAAAGAAACAACAAATGTACCTAAAATAAGCATGAATGATATCATAAAGGGTATAACATATTTTAAAAATTATGTAGATGAACAGAAATACTAAAATTATATAAACATATATAAATAATATAAGCGTTTATAATGAAATGCCGAGGAAAAATAAAAAGAATGAAGTAAAATCTACAATAGATAAAAAGAAAGGATTGATGAATACTATGGTCAAAGATGTAGTTTTAGTAGAAAATGAAGATATTATATTGCAATTACCTATATCATCAAATGATATAAATAAAATAAATGTTAATGAAGAATTATTGGAGGCACCCAAACCTTATGAACCTTATTGTTATTATATTAATGAGACAAATGTCTATAATAATATACAAGATAATTTAATAATTGATCCCAATGAAAATAATACATATTTTAATAATGTCTGTGAAAATAAGGATAATACAGAATATATAAAAAATGGAGATAATATAAATTATAAGGAAAAAAACGATAATGAAAATATTATAAAATCTACAAATAATTGTTATTGGTGTTGTCACCAAATAAACGAAAGAATATATGGAATGCCTTACAAATATAATATATCTTCAAATACCTATATATTATTTGGAAATTTTTGCTCCCTAGAATGTGCGAATGCCTATAATTTTTCTTCACATTGCGGTAGTGATAAAGTGTGGGAAATAAACAGTTTAATACAGATGTTAAGTAAACATTTTGGGCATACAAAACCAGTGCGTCCCGCACCTTCGCGATTTTTATTAAATATTTTTAACGGTCCTTTAACAATTGATGAGTTTCGTAAGGGACATCTATCAAATGATAAAACACACCTTCTCAATCTTCCACCAATGATATCTACAACATATAATTATGAAATTGTAAATACATCATATCTAAAAAATATTACAGATAATATGAATAATAAAAATGAAGTCAAAAAAATTAAAAAATGATATAAAGCTTTTATAATTATTATTATTGTGATTAAATGAGCGAATTTAAAGAAGATATTTACTTTTCACCCTACAGAGTATCTACTATAACGTGCAATGCGAATATAGGCAAGGATATTAATTTAAATCTTAAAATGTTATTTGATAATATTTTAATTGTAAATAAGGAAAATAGCGAAGCAGGTGTTGTATGGGTTCAATATATGAAGGAGGGAGAAGAATTAAATAGAGGAGAGTATCCTAAAAAAAGGAGAAAGAGTAAAAAGAATAAAATGAAAAAAAATCGTTTTGATAATCAAGTTACAATTATTTGTAAGAATAATGGTTATATGCCTAATATAAAAATATTTAAAAATGGAAATATACAATTGACTGGTATTAAAAATATTAATGATACTGAGGTTATTGTTAATCATATTATTTATAATATTGAAAACATCTATAATAATATTACTAAAGATATTATTAATAATCGATGTGAAAACTATGAATTAAACTTGAAATTTCAAAATTTTAAAATAAGAATGATTAATACAGACTTTAAACTATATTGTGATAGCGAATATAAAATAGGGTTTGGATTAAAAAGAAAAGAAATTCATAAATTATTTATCAGTAACCTCTATAATAATAAATGTTCATTTCAACCTGGTATTTATCAAGGAGTTAAATTAGAATATTTCTGGAATAAATGTAATCTTAATAAAAACGGTATATGTTCATGTCCTAAACAATGTTATGGTAAAGGAAAAGGTGAAAAAATAAATGAATGTAAAAAGGTAACCGGTGCTTTGTTTGAGAGCGGAAGCATATTAATTACAGGAGGAGTTTCTTTCGAACAAGTAAATGAGACATATAATTATATTTGTGAATTCTTAAAAAAACACAAAGATGTTATCAAGAAAACTCAACCTTCTGCTATTATGATGAACAACGAAACAGATGATATTGTGTTGCAAAATAAAGTTTCTACATATGCTGAAATTGATGAACATA
>Ga0315904_10001256_pt1 | contig 39915 bp, 92 predicted proteins | sample LakEriMetagenome_6_FD_203529 | JGI IMG/M metagenome (GOLD analysis project Ga0315904, IMG submission 203529) | Freshwater fungal communities from buoy surface, Lake Erie, Ohio, United States - Buoy 12 MA120 | ecosystem: Environmental > Aquatic > Freshwater > Lake | place: USA: Lake Erie, Ohio... | reverse complement strand
GCCCCATCAGTTTCTATTGGTGGATGGGACTGGACAACTTGGAGCACAGGAACTGGAATTACATATTCAACTACTGGAACAAGTCTGGACATTGCTTGGGACTTAAGGCCTTATCCACAACAAGATGCTTCTACTCAAATGGTTCAAATAAGGTTTAACGCTGATGTAAATCCAAACAATGGTGCTTGGATGGCAAATGTAACTGCAGTTGGTCCAATACCAAATGGTGCGAGATTTAACTACAGGGAAACAACAAATGGTGCTGTTACAGAAATTACTGATACAAATACTGGTACTGGATTTGCGGGACAAATAAGTCAAGGTACATCATTTACTCCATATGTAGATCCAAACACTTCAACTGTTCAGGCAGCAGTAGATGCAGCAAATGCAACTATTACTCAATTAAATCAAAGTCTTTCTCCAGTTGTTGCTCAAAATACAATAAATAATTCTGCAATAAATGCTATAAATACAACATCATTAACAAATACAATTAACTCTGCGGTGTCAACAAAAAATACTTTACAAACAACATTAAATACAAGGTCTAGCCAGCTTACAACTGCTATTAATAATAATATTCCAACCCCAGCCCCAATCCTTGCAGAACCTATTGTTGAAGGAACTACAGTAACCATTGCTGCAGAACTGCCACAAGGATATACAGCTAATACATGGTTCTATCAAGTAATATCAAATGATCCAGATGCAGAAAATCCATATGAAGGTGGAACATATAATACATACGGTGCTCCAGAGTCTATTGAATTAACTGGATTAACAGAAGGCGCTACATATACAATTAGAGTTGCAAACTGGTCTGGTCCAGTTAGTAGCTATACTGAAACTGTTATTTCTATACCAGCTGAAAATAATGGAAATCTAAATGGAGGAGGAAATCCTCCACCACCACATGGAGATCCACAACCACCAGCAGAAGAACCACCTGCTGAAGAACCACCTGCTGAAGAACCACCAGCAGAAGAACCACCTGCTGAAGAACCACCTGCTGAAGAACCACCTGCTGAAGAACCACCTGCTGAAGAACCACCTGCTGAAGAACCACCTGCTGAAGAACCACCTGCAGAAGAACCACCAGCAGAAGAACCACCTGCTGAAGAACCACCTGCTGAAGAAATGTCGGTAGAAGAAATAGTTGAAGTGGTTGAAAATCTTATTGCAGACGGAAACCTAACAGCATCAGATGCAGAAGCTGTACTTGAATCTTTATCTGCAGACGGTGAAATTACTTCTGAAGAAGTAAATAATTTATCAGATGCATTAACTGAAGACGGTACATTCACACTAGCAGAAAAAGAATTAGTTGCAGATGCACTAGTAGAGTCATCGGAAGGCGCTCCAATTGCAGCAGTAGACATTGCTGCTGCGGGACTTGAATATCGTGATCTTCCACCACAAATTCCAGTAGAAGTTAGAGAAGATGCTAACGGTAATCCAGTAGTTATTACAGCCGAAGTTGCATCAGCATTATTAACATTAGAATCTCCAGCAGCACTTGTTAACGCAATTGCTGGATGCTTTAATCCAGAAGAAGCAATTGAAGGATTAACAGAAGAACAAAAGTGTGAATTGGGCAAAGCTTTAGCAAATATTGGTGCTGACATGAGCCCAGAAGAAAGACAAGACGCTAAAGAAATTTTAGTGGCAGCAATTTTAGTTGGCCAAGTAATCCTTGGTAGTTCAATTCTGAGAATAAGGGGGTAAATATGAACTGGTTGAAAAAAAGAGCTATAGCAATTCTTAGCGAAAACTTTACTTTTCTAGGATTTTTCGTGGCCTGGGTTGTCCTTGAGGGCAGCGCTAAAACAGTGGTCGGATACGTGACATTGGCCTCAGTAGCCATATGGTTTATGACTATAGGAATAAGAGAAAAGGCTGAAAAAGAAGAAGAATAGACTTTAGAGCAACATATTTGCTATAATGGTATTATGAAAAAGCTTACATCTATTGCTTTAGCCGCTCTATTAATGGTATCATTAACAGGATGCGGCTATCAGGGTTTCTACAGATACCCTTGCCAAAATCCAGAAAACTGGAAGAATGCTGAATGCAATCCTCCCGTATGCGAAGCATCTGGAACATGCACAAAAGATATAATTAAAATAGACACAAAGTCAGATTTAAATATAACAGAGGAAACAAACAATGGCTAGAGAAAAATTATCACCACAAGATTTAGATGCAAGATTAAAATTTATTCTAGGTATTACTTTGGGATCAATTTTATTTCTTACATCAGTAGGAATTCTATACGGACTATTATTCGTGTCACAACCAATTGGAGCACAATCAGAAAATGACAAGATGTTCTTCAATGTGCTTGGATCGGTTGCTACATTTATCACAGGAACTTTAGCTGGACTTCTAATTGGTCAATCAGGTGCTAAAGACATAATGTCAGCACAGTTGGCTAACAAAGAAATGGACGCAAAGAATACTCAGGCGGATAAAAAATTAGAAGCAGAAATTGATGCAACAATGGCACGTTTAGCTGCAAAGCCAGATGGAGCAATGCCAGAAGAGCAACCAGTAGATACTGATTGGGATAAATAAAATGGCAGAACAAGGTACAGCAGCACGTCTTATTGAAATTGCTACAGCAGAAATTGGAACTATTGAAGGTCCTAAAGATAACGAAACAAAATATGGTGCTTACACAAAAGCTAACTTTCAACCATGGTGCGGTTCATTTGTAAACTGGTGTGCAAATGAAGCTGGAGTAAAAATTCCTAATACTGTTTACACTCCAGGAGGAGCACAAGCATTTAAAAAGGCTGGCGCATGGATTGATGGAGATTTAGCAGATCCAGAACCAGGAGATATCGTCTATTTTGATTTCCCATCAGATGGCGTCGATAGGATAAGTCACGTAGGAATTGTTGTTAAAGACAATGAAGACGGAACTGTTTGGTGTATTGAAGGAAACACTTCTTCAAAGAAAAAGGGAAGTCAAAGAAACGGCGGAGAAGTTTGTAAACAACTTCGTGCATTTAAGAAAAATAAAGCAGGAGTAATGATTTCAATCGTAGGCTTTGGTCGTCCAAAGTTTGGATCTTCTGGAAAACCAGCAGCATCTAATACTAAGTCTTCTTCAAAAAAGAAAACATGTGAGGCTTGCGGTCAAGAAATTAAGTAAATGAATACCTACAGAGTCAAAATAGAAGTAGATGCTGAAGTTCAAGCATTTAACGAAGATGACGCTATAGATTACGTTAATGACATATTTGGCGTAGACGAAGAAATTAAAAGCATTAAAGTAGTTAACGTAAAGGAGAAATAAAATGGCTAAAGAAGGATACAAACCAACATCAGGAATGCAATCAGCAGCACGTCGTGCCATTAAATTAAAAGAGCAGGGTAAGGCCAAAGGTGCTGGGACAGCAGTTGGTTGGACTCGTGCAGGACAATTAGCTCGTGGAGAAACATTAAGTCTATCTACAGTTAAACGTATGTATTCTTATTTCTCACGTCATGAAGTAGATAAAAAAGGTAAAGACTGGGACAATGCAGAAAGTCCTTCAAATGGAAAGATTATGTGGTTAGCATGGGGCGGGGATGCAGGATTCTCTTGGTCTCGTAAAATAGTAGAGAGAGAGAAAAATATGAAGAAGTCGCTTACAACAAATGAATTAGTAGAAGAAATTAAAGATATCCTAGACGATGTAGTTAATCCAGTAGATACAGTAATTGAAATTCCAGATGACGCAGACGTAACAAAAGCTTTGCGACCAGAAATTACAAAAGAACAGCTTGGAATGGTTATTGAGCATCTAATGGAAGCAATCGAAGGCATGATTGAAGTACCAGAAGAAGATTTAGAAGAAGAGGATTCAGAGGAAACATCTAATACAGCGGAAATGGAAACACAAGATGCAAATTCTTCTAACCCAGCTCCAGTTGGAGATCCTATGAAGAATGAAATTAATTGGCCAGTATCAAAATCTGTAGACGAAACAGAATATGAGTCAGATAATGAAGACGAAGATAAATGGGACAACATGGCTAAAGCTTGTTGGTCAGGATATACTCAAAGAGGCATGAAAGAAAAAAATGGCCGAATGGTGCCAAATTGTGTACCTATTGAAAAAGCAGAAGATTTATCAGAAGCAGGTCAAGTTACAAAATCCATATGGAATGGTAAATTTATTAAATAAATTCTATTGACATAGCCGCAGCACTCCTGTATAATAATACTTAGGGATGCTGCGGTTAACACATTTAGGGAAGAATGTTACATTTAAATCCGCTTGGTATAGAAGTATTAATAGATAGACTCAAGTCAACTAATTTAGATCCATATTGGGACAATTACGATTTTGTTTTATGGAAAAAAGATAATTCTGGATATTCAAATATTAAAGGCATGTTTAGAAAAAATGCTTGGGGTATTGCTGAAAAGTTTTCAGTAACAAATAACGGTACTTGGGTACTTCCAAAAAAATATGTCAGATATTTTAAATAGTTTAGGCGTAGACGCAGAAGAATTTGACTGGTGGCATCTATCAGTATGTAATGGAATGGATACAAACCTATTCTATGACAAATATGAAATGGATATCAACATTGCAAAAAGTATTGACGAGGCTTGCTTAGCTTGTCCAGTAATAGATATTTGTTTTAGATCTGGAGTTGACAACAGTGAATATGGAGTCTGGGGCGGAGTTTATTTAAATGCAGGATCTATTGATAAAACAAGAAACTTACACAAAACTCCTGAAGTATGGAAGAGGTTAAAAAAGAAAAATGTTTATTGATAAGACCGCAGAAAAGCAGGCAGAACATTTTAAATATGGAATTAACCAATGGACTGGAGAACCAAACAAGCCAGTATTCTATACAAAAGAAATGGCACTAAAGGTAAGAGAAATAAAAAAGCCAGTAGCAGATTTACTCATGGATATTGTTCAATATCCAGATTTTTTAGCAATAAGATTATATGAAGACAATTTTGTAATGTACGATGGTATAAAAAAAGAAATGGTTATCGACTACGTATCAAAAATAAAGAAACTAATAGAGTCATATGGAGTAAGATGCGAACTGGAAGGACAACCTAGCCGTGGAATATTATGACACAATTCATATAGTTTATATGATAGAAAAAGAAATTTATGGAACAGTTGATACTCTGGGCGCTTTTGCCTCAACTGTTAGATACACAATAGACGGAACAGAGTACGAAGAGATAATAGAAAATGATGAATTTATGATAATGGATGAGATCACATTCTTACATGTAGAGGAAGATAAATAATGGAAAAAGTACTTTGCTATTCTTGCAATAAAAGTAAAAATAAATTAAATGTAAAAAGGTCTGTCCTTTTTCCAATCAACTTATTAATGTGTGAATCCTGTGTGCTTGCAAAGTTTGAGCCAAGGTGGGTTTTAATTCTTGCTGGCAGACAAAACGGGCCAGACGTAGTAAAAGAATTCATAATTAAGAGAAAATACCTAGGCGAAGAAATATCTGCTGCTGAATTATTAGTATAATTAAACTGGTATAATTAGAACATAATGGATCTAAATTATACTGCAATTATTATTGCTATTTCTGCTGCTATTCTAAGCGGTATGGGAACAGCAATAATTGCTGGCATCAGAGAATCAAGAAGAGAAAAAGTCCGTAAAAAAGAACGGGAACAAGATCAACTAAAAATAGAGGTCAAGGATCTAAAGATAGCCCTATATAAAGTTGAAAGAGATTTAACTGAATGGAAAGATAAATACTACAATGCCATTCAAGAATTAATATCAGTAAAGTCTGAGCTTGAAGAAACTATGCTTAAACTATCATTCTTAGACCATCAAATAGATGATATGCATAGACTGGACACAGAATTTTAAATTTAGTATACTAGGAATATGACCTGTATCGTAGCCTTAATTCATGAAAATAAAGTCCTTCTTGGAGGAGATGCCGCTGCATCAGATGACAAGTCTGGATTAATTTTTCAAAGAACAGATCCTAAAGTTTTTAAAGTAGGACAGTTTGGTATAGGCTTTGTAGATAGTTTTAGAATGGGTCAAATTTTACAATACAATTGGACTCCACCAGTTTATAAACCAACTGCTGGATATAGAAACTTAGATAAGTTTATTAGAACAAAGTTTGTTGAATCAATTAAAGAAGCATTTCAAGAACAAGGCTATGGTAAGTTTGGAACTAACGCTCCAGAAGATGGAGATGAAGGCGGAATCTTTTTAATAGCAGTGCAAGGTGCTGGAAGAATTTTTACAATGGATTCAGACTTTCATATAGGGGAAGCAGACGTTCAATATATGGCTGAAGGCGCAGGACAAGAGTTAGCTTTAGGCTCACTGTTTTCTACTGGATTAATAAAAACTCCACGTAAACGTGTAAGAATGGCTCTAGATGCCGCAGCAAAATTTAACATGTCAGTCAGGCCACCCTTTACAATAATTGAAGTCTAGAGTATAATAGATTTATGGATATCAATGATCTAAAGCCAGAAGATTATACAAAAGCTATGGACTTGCGTGGAACTCCAACCCATGTATGCCCTTGCGGATGTAATATCTGGAATGTTAAGGTCATATTTTATCGCTCAGAAATTGCACAATATTTCTTAGACATGGAATGTGCAAACTGCGGTAGTCTTGCTACCGCACCTACACCAGAGGACGAATTAGAATGAGAAAATCTGAAAGAATTAGATTAATTGAAATGCAACTTTTAAAGTTAGAATTTGAAGTAGACCTTTTAAGCAATATGCTAGCAACAATTATGGAGCAGAATGGCTTACAACAACCAGAGATGGACGCTGGAAAATGGTATCAAAGAAGGCTTAAAAACCTAGACTAACTATTGACAGACTGACCCTTATTTAGTAGAATTCAGGGTATGAACAAAAAACTAATAATGGCTCTAGTAGCCACACTAATCGTATTACCACTTTCTGCTAAATCTGCAGAAGCTAACACCACACAGGCTCCAACCATTGCTATTATAGATACAGCGTTGGACACCTCATTGTCTTTATTTAAAGATAGAATCGCATACGAAGTATGTATTGTAGAGTTTGATGTCTGTCCAAACGGTAAGCCAATTATGGAAGGTCCAGGATCCGCTGTTATACCAGCCGATCTTATGCAAAAGTTAAAACTTGAACATGGAACTCAAATGGCTTCATTAGCTGTTAAAACTAATATGACTGTCAAAATTGTATTTATTAGAATTCAAGGTATTGACAGCAGAACAAAGTTAGCTAAGCCAAGAGGAAATAAAACAGTAGATATGGCACTCGATTGGATTATTGCAAATCAATCTAAGTTTAATATTCAAGCAGTTTCTATGTCTCAAAGTGCATATAATGTGACTAGACCAACATTTCCTTTCTATATGACAGCAGCAGGAACAGACTACTGTCCTAAATATCCTGCAACCGATCAAAAAGTTAATCAATTAGTTAGTATGGGAGTTCCATCATTCTTCCCTACTGGAAACAACGCAGACCAATCTAGAATCGCTTGGCCAGCATGTATTCCATCATCAATTGCAATTGGTGCAGTCTATGATTATGGGTCTGTCGCCGAATATTCAAATAGAGATAACAAATTAGTTGACTTTTATGCACAGGGAAATAACATGGCTTTGGGCCCAAACAATCAACTAACTGGAACAAATGGTACTTCAGGGGCAACAGTTATTGCAGCAACAAGCTGGGCTACTATTAAATCAATTAAGCCAGGACTTACATATACTCAAATATATGATTTAATTGGTAGTACGTCTAAGCCATCAAATGCTTTAGTGGCTGGCAAAGTAGTATCAATTGGCAAAACAATTGATCTAGTAAAGGCTACACAATGACAAAACAAGTAACAGTTCTTGAAGGCATTATAGAAGATGTAGCGTCAGAGTTATATCAAAAACTATGGAATGCAATTCCTGCAGATGAACAAACAGAAGACTCTTCCAGGGCTATAGGATTAAATTCAAAAGAGACAACACTCTTTGTTATCCAAAGATTTATGGATAAATTTAATGCTGCAGCAGAAGAATTAAAAGATAAGTAAAACGGTGGGATAGTATTGACTATCCCACACTTATTTAGTAGAATAGGTATCATGCAAACATTCCTACCAGATGCAGATTTTGCTCAAACAGCAAAGCATCTAGACCGTAAACGTTTAATGAAACAACGTATAGAAAACCTACAAATTCTAAAGTCTCTAGCAGGACTTTATAGTAGCGGTGCATGGTCTAATCATCCAGCAGTTAAAATGTGGAGAGGCCATGAAGACTGGTTGTTTCTATACAATGAAGCAATACTAAAAGAAGTATTTTTGCGAGGATATAAAGACAATACTTCATCAGAGTTTGATCGTGTGTATGAAGACAATTTTCTAGGCATATCTACAGATAAGCCTTGGTGGCTAGGAAAAGAAAAGCTACATTACACACACAAAGGTAGACTGTTTGAAAAAGATCCAGAACATTACTGGTTCTACCAAGATTTTGCAGACTATCGTGATCTAGGGTATACTTGTTGCGAGTCATGCAGTTACTATTGGCCAACTCATAAGGTGAGTTCATGATATTAACTGATGACAATCTTCAGGAAGCAATAGATAACAACGACCTATTGTTTCTTTATTTCTGGGCTGAATGGTGTGGACCATGCAAAATGTTTTCTCCCATCATCTCAGAATTAAAAGAAGGAAATGGATTACCAATATTTAAAATTGACTCAGACGCTAATCCAAAATCAGCAGAAAGATTTAGCGTAAGTGGAATACCAACAGTATTGGTTATTAAAAATAGCGTAGAAGTTCAAAGAGTAATCGGCGCAATGCCGAAGCATAAACTTGTTGAAAGAATAAGCCAATGGATTTAGATTTTGATGAATGGGTTTCTTTCGGTATTAAAAAAGGCTGGTGCGGACCACCAGTTTGCTATACACACGATGGACTACCATTATCAGAGGCGGAATATGATTTAGAAGATGAATGTCTTCATGTCATAAGAATGTACGAAGATAAAGAAATGAAAGAAGCTATTGAGGAGAATCACTCTCCTTCACAATGGCGTAATATATATACAAACTAGGTTTCTGTGCTCATCTAGAGACAGAAAGAAAAAGGAGAAATAAATAAATGAGTTCATTTAAAAAAGTCGCTTTAGTTATGGCTGCAGCCGTGGCAAGCACATTTTTGGTTGCAATTCCGCAGGCTTCTGCAGCAGTAAGTGGTGGATACGAATTATCATCAACTCTTGCTAATGGTGCCCGTGGTGTAACCGTTCTATCTTCTGATGCTGACAAGGCTGAGGCTGGAGTTAATTCTACTATTGCATTAACAACATCTGATACACTTGCTTCAACAGCAGATGATTATGTTTCGCTAGAAATTGCTGGACCAGCTATTTTTGGTGCTTATACAGCAGCAAGTAGCAATGCAGCAACACTAGCACTTACCAATTTAGGTAAGACGTTTACATTTACAGCAGCAACATCAACTGCAGTAAATCTTCCTTCACCAGTATTGGTTAACGTTACTGGAGCAGGCACAGTTACAATTACACAAAAGAAAAAGGTTGGATCAGCCGTTTCTGTAATTGATATTAAAACAATTTATGCAGGAACAACTGCAAAGACAGATATCCTATCTGTATCAGACTCACTAGGTCGTGTCCAGGATACATCTACACAGGGAACACTAGCATCATCAGCCGATGTTGCTGGATCAACAACTGTTGTAAATGATGGAACAGCATATGTGAATGTTTTGGCACGAGATGGATGGGCACAGACTATGGCAACAAACGGCGTATTGCAAGCAAATGCAAGCAATGGCGCAATTGTTGCATGGGATGCATCACCATCAGTTCAGGCATCATTTGCCGCTAAAACAGGTACTGGTGGAGTTCTTTATGTTAAGCAGGGAACTGTTAATGAGAATAAGCCAGTAACAACAACTATTACAGTTTCATACAACAACACAGTATTCGTCACAAAGACAGTGACATTTACTGGTCGTGCAGAGACTATTGCTGTATCTGGCGTAGACATCGCACAGTCAAATGGAACACGTACAGGAACATATGACTTTGTAGTTAAGGATGCTGCTGGTAATCAATTAGCTGGAGTTACTCCAACTGCTGATACAACAAAGTATACTTCTCAAGTTACAGCTGTTTCTGTAGCGGGAGCTTCTTCTGCAACAGCAGTACAAACTGGTGGTTGGACATGTGCTTCAACATCAGGATCTGCAACAGTACGTCTACAATTTACACGTACAGATGCTACAACAATTTATTCAAATGATTTTGTAGCAGCATGTGCTGGTGGAGCAAACAAGTACACAGCAACACTAGACAAGGCCTCATATAAGGCAGGCGAAATTGCAACACTAACAATCTCAGCAACAGATGTAAATGGTGCTAAGGTTTATGGTGGGGCAACACTAGGTGCTGGAGTTGCAATCTCAGGTGGTCAACTAACACCAATTACTGCACCTTCATCAGGTGACACATTTGATACTGCTGGAACAAGAGTAATTAAGTTCACAGTAGGAAACACATCTGGATCATTTAACATGATCGTAGATCTTCCAGCATATGTAGCAACTGATTCTGCAAAGACAGTAGCATATACAATTGCTGACTCAGGCGCAGTATCTAATGCTGAAGTCCTAAAAGCAATCGTGGCCCTTATTGCTCAAATCAATAAGCAAATCGCTGCTTTGCAAAAGTTGCTTCTAGCAAAGAAGTAATTTATTAAATTAATGGGGCAAGGGAGACCTTGCCCCATTAATAATAAAATGCTAGAATAATACAGTGGAAGATTATATTGAAAATAAAGTTCGGCAGGAAATTATAAAAGAGCTGTCAAACCTTGAGCTACCATACGAGTGGAAGCCCAGCGAAGTAATTCGCTTCATAATTAGAAAGATAGAAAAATAACAATGTTAAAGACAATCAAATCTTGGTTATTCCCAGAAGTTAAAGTGGAATGGCCTATTCAGGAAAAGGTAGTAGTTGTAAAGAAGGCTGCAGCTAAAAAGAAGCCATCTGCTAAAAAGACAGTTGCTAAAAAGCCAGCTGCCAAAAAAACAGTAAAGAAAACTACTAAAAAGAAGCCAGTAAAGACCGTAAAGAAGGCTTCTAAAAAGCGTTAATGATTTCAATAGAAGACAAATGCGAGATGCCAGACTGCACAAATAAGGCAGAAAAGCTTACATCCACAGAGTCAAAGATAATTCAAATCTGTGGGGATTGCTATCAGGCTAAGTACAAGTCATAAGCTCAAAAATGCTATAATAAAGGGATAGATGGCTTTCTAGACCCATCTAAATACAACCTATAGGAGATATAAAAATGTCAGATGGAAAAAATTTAACAGGCTTTAATGAAGTAAAGCCAGCAGGATCTTCACCATGGCCAACAGAGTCATACACAGAGGCTCCAGCAGCAGCTTTCCCAGCATCAGATAAGTCATCACAAGATGGCGCAGGTCTTGGAAATAGCGGTAAGTAATAATGTGCGTTGAATGTGGATGTCAATCAGTAGGTAGTGAAACAGGAATTGTTTCTGCACCTATGTTAGATGTTACAAGAGATGGTGAAGCAGGTTTAACACTAAACATGACTTCAACACCTGAGCAGACAAGACGATTTATCAATGAGTGAAAATGGTACTGGAATGCAGACTCCACCAAACAATGAGCCTGCAGGTGCTGTAACTTCTCAGGAGGTAGGAAGAAAAAAACCTAGTCAAGGTAAGTTTAATTCAGGTTTGAGACCACCTACTAAAATCGATAGAAATAAACACGGCATTAGAAGAGAAACAACAATTGGGCCTAAGAAAACTAGACCTAAGAAAGTTTAATTAAATATTAAACTAGATAACCCCCAAATTTATGGGGGTTTTCTATTGACGAAACTATTTATAAATACTATAATAGTAGTAAGAGATAGGAATATAATTTGACAACCATTGTGGGAATTCAAGGTGACGGTTGGACTGTCATGGCTGCAGATAGCCAAATTACAGATGAGAACTCTAAGATAATTAGTCCAGATACCCCAAAAATAATTAAGATTAAAGACATCCTAATTGGTTTACGTGGAGACGCAAGGCCTGGAGATATTATTGCATATAACTGGGTTCCGCCAAAAATTGTTGGAGATCCACAAAAATGGGTTGTAGCCAAAATGATTCCTTCTATGATAGAGGCATTTGATAAGTTTGGATATGACTGGAAAGATAAAGAGTCTGAATTTAACTTTTTAGTTTCTGTAAAGTCACAACTGTTTGACATTGGTTCCGATATGTCAATAAGCAGATCTCAGTACAATATGTATGCAGCTGGGAGTGGTAAAGATTTAGCTTTAGGTTATATGGCTGGACAGCCTTGGGATAGTATAGAAGAGGCAGAACAAGTTGTAATAGAGGCAATAGCAACAGCATCTATATTTGATATACATACAAGTGAACCGATACAAGTTGAAATAGGATGAGAAAGTTATTAGATGGATCGGAAGTTGAAGAGTTTCAGTTTCCAGTAAAGTTAGAAATTAAAACTAAAGCTCCAGGTAAATGGAAGCTTATAGATTTAGAAACTGGTCAAGAGTACATGGGCTCTAACGTAGTTACTAAATATGGAAAATGGATAAGGATGGACAAGTAATGGGAAAAAATGGTCCTAAACCAAAAGTACCTATGAACACAACTATAATAAGAGATGGTCGTATAGTAAGAATTAGAAAAGATGGAACCGTAAAAGCCGATCTTGGCCCTTACACTCAAAAGCCACAGAAGAGTAAATAATGATTAAGCCAATTGGCGCAATGCTTTTAGTTAAAGAAAATCAAGTTACAGATAGGAAGACGAGTAGCGGTTTAGTAATTTCTGCTGCTTTTGCGGATGCTGGACCTAAAAATGGAATTGTAATAGACATGGGTCCAGGAGAAGTTAATTACAAAGGAGATTTAATTCCCGTATCTCAAATAAAAGTTAATGATATTGTTTATTATCAAGATCACACTGGTACTGAAATTGAAGATGATGATGGTACAAAGTATTTATTAATAAATTCTAAAAGTATTATAGGTTTAAAAATATGAAGTCAAAAAAAATAATATTTAAGGCTATCAGTAAAAGAGATAAGTCTATTAAAGTTTACCCAGAGCCAAGCGTCATGCATTTGCCAGAATGGTTTAGAGAAACAAAGCCTTTTTCAAATGGTCATTCAAACTTTTTGAGAGCAGTTAAAGATAAAGAAAATAAATTTGAAGCAACGATGAAATTGTGTGTGCCATTTACAGACACTATGACTTCTGGATACACATTTTTATTGCCAGCAACAATATTTGTACAGCAAACTGAAGGAGGGCCTAAAATTACATGGCACGTACCATTTGAAATTTTAGATAGTCCTAAAAATGAAACCCTAGGATCATATCCTGTACCAATAGAATACCTGCCTATTCTTTTTAGATGGAACAGTTTATCGAAAATTATTACTCCAAAAGGTTACAGCTTGTTAGTAACACACCCAAGCCATAGACACGACCTTCCATTTCATACGTTAACTGGTTTTGTTGACACAGACCAACATCCAAATGCAATTATTTTTCCATTTTTATTGAGAAAAGGTTTTGAAGGTTTTATAGAAGAAGGAACTCCAATTGCACAAGTATTTCCAGTAAAAAGAGAAAATTGGAAATCTGAGCAACAGGAGTACACTGATGATGAGGAATTTCATGTTGAAAGAGTAAAATCATCATTCCTAAGAACTTATAAGAAAAAATATTGGACAAGAAAAAGATATCAATGAATAATAAAATTAAATTTACTAATAAACTTAGCATACAAATAGATGAAAAATATTATCCTAAGCCAGCTATAAAAGAAATTCCAAAATGGTATAAAGATGCTCCAGGAAACAGAGAAGACTTGGTAGAAGTTGAAAATTATGCTCATCCAATAACTGGAACAATTAAACAGTGTATTCCAGTTATGGACTCAATTACATCTGGATATATAATTTTTAGCCCAGTAGATTTAATAATAACTCAAATTAAAGGAGAACCATATTATGAATGGTATGGCCCTAATAATAATTTTATAGAGTGGCATCCAAAAGAACAAGGGGCAGGACATCCTGAAGCTAATACTAATTTTATACCTAAATGGATTAACCCATGGTCAATTAAAACTCCTAAAGGATACTCATGCTTATTTATTCATCCATCACATAGAGACGATCTTCCTTTTAAAAGTATGACAGCTATTGTAGACACAGATAAACATATTTCTCCAGTAAATTTTGTTTTTACTTTAAAAGATCCAAAATTTGAAGGATTAATACCAGCTGGAACCCCAATAATTCAAGTTTATCCTTTTAAAAGAGATAGTTGGAAAATGGAAATCGGAAATTTAGAAGACAAAGAAGAGTCAGCTAGATTTGAATGGCGTGTTGCCAAACATTCTAGCTTGAGATATAAACATAATAGCTGGACACGAAAAGATTATGCTTAATAGATTGAAGTGTATGTATAAAGGTCATAGCCTAAAACAGGCTGGCACATGTCCGTATACAGGATCAACATATGATTTCTGCGAAAGATGTGATTATATGATACCAAGAGAAATGGCAGAGTAATGAAAAAAACAATAACTATAATAGTTTCTGTTGTCTTAGCAATGGGTGTTTTTACAGCCATAAATAAATCAGACGATGGATGTGCTACTGTTTATGTAGACTATGGTAAATTAAATAACGGATTAAAAGAAACAAAATGTATTGATATATATGGAAGTACAGACGCTCTGTCGCTTTTGAGAAAAGCTAACTATATAATAGAGGGTACCAGAGAGTATGGTGAGGCTGTAGTCTGTAGAGTTAATGGGTTTCCAGACAAGTCTGTTGAAAGTTGTGACGTTATGCCACCAGCAAAGGCATACTGGGCGGTCATAATAAAGAAAAATCAAACTGTTCCACTTATCCCTAATGAATGGGGATGGGCACAAAAAGGGATTAACGAAACTTATCTATCTTCAGGAGACAAGATAGGGTTAGTATTTTCCACAGACGAGGAAGTAAGATGGCCTTAAGATTATTAGAACAAGAAGTTAAAACAAAAAATAAAATATCTGCTGATATTGTTTTTCAATTAGCTTTAACTTTATTTACTTTATATGTAGCCAATAAAATTAGCATAGATGTGTGGCGATCTATTAGGGGTCACTAATGGTCCACTTAACTCGTATTTATACTAAAACAGGTGACGACGGAACCACAGGAATTGCCAATAATGAGAGAGTCTATAAGATATCTCCATTAATAGAGGCTATAGGTGCAGTAGATGAGGCCAATTCTGCTATTGGAATGTCTGTTGAATACTACAATGACATTATCGAAAGAATACAGAACGACCTATTTGATCTAGGGGCAGAGCTTGCTGGATCTGATAAATTCAAAATAACAGATGACAGAATAGAATATCTGGAGAAGGTAATTGACGATTACAATGAATTTCTAGAGCCACTACGGTCATTTGTCTTACCTACTGGATCTCTACATAATGCTAGAACCGTAGTTAGAAGGGCAGAAAGAGCTGTCTGGATGGCAATTGCAATTCATAATGAAAATGATGTTCAAATAAGCAAGAACATCCCAAAGTATTTAAATAGACTGTCTGACTTATTATTTGTAATGGCCAGATACCACAATAAGGATAAAGAAAAATTGTGGGTTCAACGAAGGGAAGAAAATGATAGACAAGATAGTTAGTCTTATATTTAGATGGTCTGCTCTAAGAGAAGCCATATTTAATGAAGTTCGTTTCTATGATGCGTTAGACGCAGGCATTCAGGATGAAACTCCTGGGGCTAAATTCTGGCAGGATCAGGACGGGTGGAGATGGTGGAAGTATGATGAAACCAGCAATAGATATATATTCAATGATGTACCAACACGGTCAGCATTTGAAACAATAAATGAATTTGATTCGGAGGCAGAAAATGCTATTTCATAAGCACCTATTAGTAAATGCCAAAGTAAATAACCCTATGAACACAGAAGAACAGGGTATAGAGTTTCTCAAGGATTTAGTAAACCAGATCGATATGAAGATCATTAAAGGTCCATTTGCCAGCTATGTAGACAAGGACGGAAACAAGGGTCTTACAGCTATTGTAATGATAGAGACAAGCCATATAGCCTTCCATATCTGGGATGAAGTAGATCCAGGATTGGTACAATTCGATCTATACACATGTGGCCAATTAGATCTAGATAAGGTAATGTCGATATTTAAGAAATCATTTGATGTAGTTAAATTAGATTACATGTTATTTGATAGAGAGAATGGATTCGTAGAAGAAAGTTCTGGACATATTCCTAGTCAACTAGAATATACATTAGAAGAACTATGGTAAAGATATTAGCTAATATAGGTCCCAATTAGTGAAATCGAAAAGTGCGGCGGGAGAGAACCCCATGGATGATACTCATCCCCTATATACTTATAACTTCATATGCATGCAAGATAGATCAACAATGAATCTAGAGATATCAAGAGAGTTAGACTATATTCCTAAATGTCTCAAATGTAATGGCAATATGATCATCAGATACTCTATAGACAATAATGGAGATATATGGATGAATTCAGCCATATTACATGAGTAATCAAGGCTAGCTTTGCATCAGAGAATTTCTCCAAAATAGATCTGTATCCTAGATTCCCCCCTCCCATATACGTGTCTCTAATAGCCATATAAGGCTTTTTAGAGCTATATCTGGAGTATGTCTACCAATATAAATACTACTAATTAGGTTCTAAATACTACTGTTTAATTAGATATAGTATATACATGTAATTAGGCGACCCTCCATTTTAAACCATAATCCTCCACTTTGACCCATATAGCAGCATATATTCCAGGATTTGTCAATACTTCTCGTAAATGGCATATTCTGCCCATATTGTCAAGGCTTCAGGGGCATATAATATCGTGTCGTAACGACACAAATTTGCCCCCAATTCTATTAGATTTAGCATACATTCTCTCATATTCTCTATAAGTTTAATTAGATAATTAGAGTTATATATGAGATTTTCTCCTAAAAGTTCAGGGACATTTATATATTCTCCGTAAAGCGGTGATCTTGCCCTTATATGAATACATACAAAAGGGACATATATCACAATCTGGGCAATTAACCCAAATCGGACATATGTCCCTATTTGATTATATCTATTTAGTTATAGGTTTTCTGCACATGGATCACAGTATGGAGTAACTCCATCTTTGAAGAATACATTCTCTTCATTCTTTGATTCATTACAGGTTGTACATGTATAATTGGCCATTTTATACCTCCTAGGTAAATTATACAGCAAAGCTTCTTATGGCCCGCCGCTTTAGAAGATACTTACTCGCTGCACGTTGTCGAATGGGTCACGGTATGGTTCGTGTAGCCATGAGTGTCTATGACCAGGGACGGGTTCAGGTAGGTCTGCGATTACTTTCTTAGTTTCTTTAGGTAATTTAACATTATCCCATTGGTAAGTCTTGCTTAATTTAACTACATGACCATTTAACTCATTTGCTAGGAATAATCCTTCTGATGTTACACCTGCCTCAAAATCTGCCTTATAGCGTTTGCTATTAAATTTCAGTAGATGAGCAACAACTTCCATTATTCTATCTATTGTAAAATGTGGTTGATTAGAAAGTAGATGTGCCAATATAGCAGGATTAAACCAATGGTCTTCTACTGCATTAGCCAAATCGTCTGCTAACTTCTGTTCTTTAGTTTTCATATCCGCCTCTCCTAGTAACCTTGAATTATATCAAAATATGTGGGGAAGGTCAATAACGAAAGCAATCGACCCTCCCCAACTTTATTTAACTAAGCTTTCTTAGCCTTAGTCTCCGCCTCAAACTTTACGCCTGAGCTTTCTGCCTCTGAGAGGGCTTGCTTAGCTGCAGCTGAGAAACGGCCACGAGCTCCTACTGTGATGCCTTTTGTCTTTAGATATTCACGCTTTGTTGCCATAGTAATAGATCCTTTCATGATCTTTTTTATTATATCAGCTACCTACGATTCTGTAAATAGCCCTGGTTCCACCGATTTTAGTTTAGCTCCGTAAGGGAGTTAGTCAGCCCCTACAATTTTTTGAAATTCGAGATCATTAATTAATTTAGCAATGATGTTGTGGGCTTCGATGTTCTCTGTTTCAGATCCTCCCCACAAAAGCTGCTGAGCCTTATTTAATCTATCATTGATGTATACACTACTCATCCACGACATTTGTTTCCTCCTCATCTAGCCAGCCATCCTCTTCTAGTATGGCAATGAATTCATTATCAATCATCCAGTCAAGGACTGCTTCGTCCATTTGTTCAGCCCCGTATTCTAACGTGAAGTCAGCAGGCGGGTTAACCCAGAGTTTTTCCCAGATATTATCTAGAGTAACTCCATTAATAACAATATAGTCAGAGTCCTCAGTTACAAACTCATAAGATGAGTACTTGTCTCTGATTAAGTCCCATGCCCAAAGCCATACTAATGACATTCCTACATCCATGCCATTTAAAGTATTAACCATTTGGTCCAACTGCATGCGGACCTTTTGACCTCTATCATATGTAATGTCATCCATTAGCCTTGCTCCTTTCATTTATAGCGAATGCTAAATTATACGTTAGAGCATAGACTTCTGTCAATGCGTCCATTTGGCCCTCCCAGTATGTTCGTTCCATACTGTCCATGGCTTCTTCCGTTTCTTCCTCCTGCGCCTGTGCAAGAATCAATTGGTTCTCAGCCTCCAGCAAAAGGTTCTTTAGTTCACCGTGCAGAATGTCTGTTCCTGATTCCCCAAGGTCCACAAGTTTTTGAAGACGGGGGTGGAACTCAGTATGAATATCTCTCATTAGTATTCCTTTCCATTAGAGAGTATATCATTAGCCACTGACAATAAATGCCTGGTTGCCTTAATTTGTCCAGCTAGATATAAATGCTGATAATCCTCAACATTAGATACATCATCTTGGTCCTGCTTAAGACTAATTAAATGAATATTCATATATTCGATCAGACTAGTATGATTCACCTTGGACATATCCTTCCGCTAATAGACCTTCAAAGAAGTCCCATACTTTTAGTAAACCAGCTTGGACATCAGAATCTAATTTAAGTTCTGAATATAATTCAATAGCGGCAGTTAAAGGTATACCAAACTCCTGTATCTCCTTATATGTATAACCTAACATTATTTCTCCTCATTCCATTCAATGTAGTATTGGTCTTCGGGTTTCAAATCATAGAATAGATTAAATCTACCCTTAATATAATTATCTCCTGACATATCGGCAAAGCACCAATCTGCATACATTTGACCCTCATCTAAATTGGAATTAGTCCAATCTTCAACAAGTTGTTCGCCTATCTCAGAATAGATAGCGTCTATAACCATTTGGTTTTCATTCTCTAAGAAACTCATACTTCCGCCTTTTCTGTAGAAGGTAAGAATACCATATGGGTCTGACATTTTGCCATTGCCTCTTGGTCTTGCCAAGAACCTTGGTGGCAGTTAGAACAGAATTCTCCACAGTCATCCTCACAATAATCTAATGTGTCAAAAGACTGACATGCATAGCAACGATTCTCATATGAAAGAATCTCCTTTACTTCACCACGCACAATCTCATATTCCCCACCCCAGCCTGTTTCTTCTTCATACTCTAATGTGAGTAAAGAGTTAGGAACTAAGTTAGATAGTTTAGTTAGAATAGTTACAGCAGGTGACCATGCAGTCTCATATTTATATACAAGCCAGTTATCATCACCGTCTGATTTATATTCAAGTAATTCTGTTTCAGGATACTTGTCATCATCTGATACAGCAACATCCCATTTGGTTCCCCAATTAGAATTATTCCATGAATACCAATCCTTCTGAGTTTTAGCAAACTCAACAGACTTAGCAAACCAATCAGGGTCATCTAGATTTATGCCACCACGGTCAGGCTGTTGTGCATATTCCTCATCAGTAATTCCCTCATCCTTATATGAGTGGATATTAAAGAAAGCAAAGACAGGGTTAGAATAAGTAACCTCTTTAAATTTGGTGGGGAATCCATTAGGATTAATATCACCCATACCATGTGTCTCTATTGCTAAAGTAAACGGCTTATTAAGTCTATCCTTAATAGAATCAATTTCAGCCTTTGGACCTTGTATCGTTAATGTGTTATACACCCAATTTGGCATATTCATATCCTTTCGTTGATATGACCTAATTATATAATGGAGCACTGACATTTGTATATAGGATATGGGTGTGTTTCACACCACATTTACTCTATTAGATCTATTTGTCTTATATGCTAGGATTTCAGGAAATTTATATTGACTTCCGTAAACATGATATGATACCCTCACAGCTGCGGGCAAATAAAGATCCCCAGCTTTCGCTGAGGATTAATTTTTAAAGATATGAAGTCAAGGCTGCTAGACAACGAAAGGAATTAAGTAACTGCCTTATTTAACGACTTGGGGAACTCCCTAATAGCCGCACCCTGACTTATAGAATAGGCCCCTGGCCCACTCTAATTATATCATATCTCAGACAACTAGAATTTCTTCTAATGCATACTTCTCACAGAATGAACTTAGGTCCATGGTGAAGATTGCATCATTATTCATTCCACGTACTTTGTTATCTTGGTCTGAATGTGGCGCTTCTTCGTGAAGACTAAATGTTTGTTGCGAGAAATCAACAATAGCAATCTTGTGCTCATTGTCACCAATCTCATTTACATAGAGGCCCCATCCAGTTTCGCTAGACCATTGGTTTCCAACTAGATGACTAGTTGCGATACGTGTTGCATATGATGAATCATTCCAACGTGGACGTGCAGCAATGACAGCGTCCGCTAGTCTACCTAGCATTTGATGTCCAGCCCAGTGCCCGTATAGTACAATTGTATTTCCGTTTGGCTGTACAAAGCCAAAGTTTGCTCTATCTCCCATTTTATTCCGCCGTTTCTAGTAGTTGTGGTGATTCTTCCTTTTTGTCTAATTCTATAACTTCATAGGCCCATTTGTCAAGAGCCTCTGACTTTTCGTTATAGTGGTGGCCACAGAACGTTAATTCCCCGTTTGTGGAGCGGGCAAGAAACTTAGCCTGAGCTGAACAAGTATCACACTTAATCCATTCTGTCATAGTTTCCCACCTTCAATCATTTCAGATAGACGATCTAAGATCCAAGAATCGATGTCAGCGATATCAATCTCTGCAAGTTTCTCCATAATTTCTTCACGGGCAAACTTGTATCCGTCTTGAAACCCATCCTTGTAATCTGACATCTTATCTCCTTACGTATCCTGTTGGTTCATATTCTGAAACATAACTTTCTACAAGATTATGTTTGTCACGAATACGACTTACTTTCTCAATACTACCAGTTCCAACATTGAAAGTCAACGGTGACATTGCTTCAGGGTCAAGTCCCATTGTTTGTGCATCCCAATAAGCCATCTCCATTGATAGCCTATCAGGAGCAGTCAACTCAAAATACATTAGCATTCCCTAACGTATGAGATTTCAGTCTCAGTAATTTCAATGCGACCACTTTGTGAATCGACATAAAGATTATCTGTAACTTCGTCTTCAAGGTTGTCACCGTAATCAGAAAGCAAATCAATCTCCATTGTTCCAGCAACTTCGATTGTAGCAGTGAATTCAACTGTTTTAGTTAATTCAATATCAAGAGCCTCGGCGATTGCACGTAGAGTATCTTGGTCATCTGAATCAGCATATGCTTCAGTAATAATATCTTTAACTACATCAACCTTATTCTTGTACTGTACTACAACTTTAGAGTTTTGACGACCATTGTGTAGTTCGTATTCGATGCTTGTAACTTTGTCTGTTACATATTCTGCATCTGAATATCCATGGATAACTTTATAGGTTACCAATAGATTAGGGTTATATTTTTCTGCATCAGAGAGGGGAAGATTTTCTGTAGTCATCCCGTCCATTGAAGCCTCTAGATTATCTAACATTGTATTCCTTTCGTTTGTAGTGGATGATTCTACCACATTGGTCTGACACCACACAACCTGTGAGTCATGGCAATTACATGCTGGGTCTTGGAAATGAATTCCCTTAGACACAACCTCAATCGACGCATCGCAGTTTGTGCATACATACCAATATGATTTGAACATGGTGAGAATTATACATGTGTGCACTGACATTTACAAGCATTTCGGGAACTTTTTTATGTGACCCGTAACACAAAAAGCTGGCCTTTACTGTTGGGCGCAGCCTGCGATCCATATCGGACTTGAACCGACGGCCTCTACCGTGACAGGGTAGCGCTCTAACCAACTGAGCTAATGGACCTAATGGTGAGCAGTTTTATTTCATGCTCAGGAAAATTTATTACGCTAGGGCTTTTACCATTTTGAGAATTTTATTTTTCTCAGCGGTAATTACAGGGTCGAATCCAGAAGCAGAAGCCATTAGAGATTCGCTATTACCCTTGCGAGCAGTACGATAATAATCAAGGCGCTCAGTTAGAGCATTGAAAGCACCCCAAGCGGTACCCTTGATGTTAGCGTTAGTTGGTGAGTTATGATAAAGGTCGTCAATTAAAACAACCTTGCTTTCCCACTTTTTGATTGAGCCATTCTTATCCAATTCAGGCTTAGGATAGATTGTGCGAATCAAGTCTGAGAATTGCTTATCAGTAACTGATTGTGCAAACAATTCTTGTGCTTGCTTTTCGAATTCATCAAAGTATCCGAAAGTTAATCCAAGAGTTTCACGAGCAACTTGAATTCTGCCTTCAGCAGATTGTGTGTGACGAATCTTGAATGATTGCTTAGCATTACGCATTGCAAGATTCAAAGTATTTTGGCAAACAACACGAACAGGTGTAATTGCTGCTTGAACAGCAACAGAGCCATCGTGTGATGTCCATACGATAAGATACAATTTAGTTGTATCGTTAGCGCCTTGTGGGTCTAGTACCATTTCACGGGGAACAGTAAGAGAGCCAAATACTACTTTACCCTTTTTCAAAGAGCCAGCAGATTCCCAAGAGCAACGGGTATCGCCATCTAGTAAATTATCAGCGAATGAGAATAAATCTTCATTCTGAATAACTTTATAGCGTGAGCCTACAGTAGCCAAAACATCCGTTCCACTATTAAATGGATTTGTACGGATAACGAATTGTGCGTCTGATGTATCATTCCAATCGCTAGGAATGTGGTCTGTAGCAGGAGATAAACGAACATCCCAATTAGAGAGTTTCGCTTCATCGAGCATTAGTTGTGTGCTAACTTCTTCATCTTGTGAGAAGATTCGATTAGCGAGATTATGCCATGCAGGAGTTCCACGCAAAGCAAAAGCAACATCGTTGCCATTTGTTTCAAGGTTATGAGCCATGATTTTCCTTTCATTGCTAGTTTTGTCAAAGTATAACATAGTGCACTGACATTGTCTATCTTATTTGTCTTAGCGTTTCAGGAGTTATCCACAGCTACCCGTAAGCCTGTGGAAAACCCCCCACTATTGGGCGCATCTTTTAAATATCGTCTACGCCATCACGATCAACATCAAATCTAATTAGCATTCCAGCTAATAGAATAACCAGTGGAGCCGCAAGGAATAAACACAATACGGCTCCAAAGATCTCCCCCAACAGGAAATCCATTATTTTTTACTCGCAGAAAATCGAATGTCTGCTTTACCATAAACGCACAATCCACATGAGACACATGCAGAACCAGCAGAAGAGATAAGCGGAATAGATTTCATATTTTCAGGACATTTAGCGCCAGGCTTACCCGTTAATTCTTTCATAGTACTTTCAGTAACGGCAAACGTTTTCCCTAGATAGGCCAGGCGGACACCGTCGTTAAGTTTTAAATCGTGTGCAATTTCTTTATTCTCATCATCCGTAGAGTAATAAAGAGATAAGTTAGAAATATCCTTAAGAATTAATGCTGCAGACTTAACTCGTGTGTACACCCAGAATTGAATATCTGAATTCTGATCAATCACAGTCTTCCACGCATATGCATACGTGTCATTAAAGAAATCTCCGTCCCAGTGGATACGGAATAATAACTTAGCATTGCGCTTTTCACAATCCTTGCGAAAGTCTGCAATCATAGATTCAATTAAGTTAACCATGGCAGGACCGTCGGCGTCTTTTAATAAATTCCAATTATGCATGAGCACATTGCGAACACCCTTATAAACTTTTTCAAGCTTGCCCGCATAGCACACGCTTTCGCAAATACTAGTAGCTCCAGGGCATGAGAATTCTTTACCTGCAGGCAGGCCAAAGGTATTAGCAATTGTAGGAGTTTTACCGTTAGGGGAAACGGCATTCGTTACTTTACGGTCCATTGAGCGCTTTAACATGGGCCCAATTATAGCAGCTTGATCTGACATTATAAATCCCCCATTTCTGCATCCGCCATGCGTGACATCATGCGCCACATGTCTTGCTTAATAGCATCGTCGGAACCATAGAGAGATCCATCGCAATCATTCATTTCATGACCGCAGCAAGGAAAGTCTTCGCAAGTATTCATTAGTTGACCTTTCGTTGGAGAGGTTGAAAGTATAACAGATCTAACTGACATTTCCAATTCGACACGCCGATTCAGGGGATATTTTTAGTGTGTCTTAAATCACAAAATGCCCGCACAGCTTTGTGGGCGCATTTGTCGACAAAAGGGAAATGGGGCGGGGATCTAGATGATTACACGACACAAACCCGCCCCAAGCTTTTAATAAAGGCTTACATTAAGTTTCTTAGGAATCATAGCCTTTACAAATTGAATTGTTTCGATTGGCAAAAATAAAGCAGTTGTTTTCTTTTTCTTTAAACTATCATAAACAAACGCTCTAACATTTCCGTCAAAGTTTTTGATGTTTGAGAATACAAGTTCAGTTAAGTATTCTTTATCCACGCCTTGTTCGGAGTAGATAGTTAAATCATTTGATTTTACTTCGTCATAGATTTCTATTCTAAATCTATTTTTCATTTTGTTCCTTTGTTAGTAGGGATTGTAATTATAACATTGGGGGCTAGATTTTGTCTAGCCCCCTAAGAGTTATGCGCCGATTTTAACCATAGCCCAACGCAAACCATTTTCTGTATTCAGCCCAAGTTTAGTTAAGTTAGGGCGAATAGAAACGATTTCGCTAATTGTGCCAGTAATACCAGACTTGCCTGTGGTGAATACATCGCCTTTGCGATAGAAACGACCCTTAGCGGTATCTAGAATTGGTGACATTTTATTTCCTTTCGTTAGTTGGTGTGTGTGAGCAGTTTTTAGACTTGCTCAGGTCGTTGCTTGTTATTTATAGATAACGAGCAATAGCGTTGTATGTAGAAGTAGAAACTACTTCCTCGTCGGTCATCTTGAGAATACGGATAGCGTTTTCCATCTCGTCTTTCATCTCACGATAAGTGTGCTGATGGATTTGCTCAAAATCCTTTACTGGTTCAGCAGGGAAATCGCCTTCCTTAACTGTTAAATCAAAATCAACATTAAGGGTGTTGTTCCAAGAACGATAGTTGGTGCGTAGGTTTTCAGCCTTTGAGAATTGACTAATAGCCCACTTCCCAATTTCTTTTTTCCACGCTTCTACTTTCTTGTTATACTTTGCTTCGTTCTCGTCTTGCTTTGTGTAATCAGCCTCTAGTTTGGCTAATCTTGCTTCTAAGGCTTTAATAACCTTAGTAGTTGCGATTTTTACCTGTATTGCTTTTCCTCTTGCCATTTGTTTTTCCTTTCGTTAGTTGTTGGGAGTATTGTATCAGTTGCCACCGACACAAAATTGGTGAGCAGTTTTAGTAGTCTTGCTCAGGACTTCTCCCCTATGGGAATTATTTAGCAGATACGCTTGTCCAGCGTTCCTTGCCCTCTACATCAAGCAGAATACGATTTACTCCGCTAGGGTGATTATCAACGGCTTTAATAACGCCTGTGATACCGCTCTGTGTAGTTGTGTAGGTTTGACCTACTTGTAGTGTTGTGTTCATTTGTCTTTCCTTTCGTTTAGGGCTTTATTATACTACCTACCACCGACAATTTATGGGAGGTAGCGGTGTGAGTTATCTCACAATTCTAATTCAGGTAGCCAAGCATCTAGGTGGTGAGCATCTACAATAGCGGAAGCAGGTGCGCTATCTTTACCTCTCCAAGTAATCGGCTCAGGTAATTTAATTAGTTTATTGTAGTCCTCCTCATAGTATGCGTCAATAGCATCTATGCAAGGCTCCACCATTGAGCGGGGTACGGGTGGATAGTGATTACTAGTTAGGTGTATAGCGATTTGAGTTTCTAGATCAAGTTCTAATAACCCATCAGCTAATTCAGTTGCGAGATTACTCCCCATTATTATCCTCCTCTAAGATAGTTTCAGTTAAGTTGTCCATTTCGGCTATTGTATCGCATAGCACCGACATTTGTTCCTCAGTTAATAGGACTCTAGTTATGCCATCTGCTACTTTGCTAGATAGGGCAGCAGAATACATGAATAGATACTTAGCGAATACATCATCAGAAAGTTCATTTCTGCGTGTGTGTAATTCACCCGCTAATCCCATAATTTCATCATCATAAACACTTTCCTTAGTTACCTCAAGTAATTCGATAGCAGTAGATAACATTATTTAACCGCCTTTAATTTTGCCCAAGAGGTACCATCATTTAATTCGTCAATAGTTGGTTGGATAGTAGGTAATAGGTGGTCTTTTAATAAACCTTCTAGAATAGCAATTTGTTCATCTTTCTCCAAGGAAAGTATGCGAATTGCGCTAGGGTGTGTTTCGTCAAACTCTGTTACGAATTTGAGATAGTGTTCTACTTTAATCATCTGTAACCTTTCGTTGTTGGGTGCGATTATTATAGCGTAAGTCACCGACATTATCTAATTTGGTTACGGCGTGTCGCAGGATTTGTGAGCTTTCTCACAGAATTCGGGAAAAAGAATAAATCGGACATAAAGTACATTTTGCCCCCTCAGCTTTTGGGGGCGCAGCTGGCGATCTTGTCAAATCGCCACGCCGTTTATTTAATTACACACGCCCAAAAATTGTTGTGTAATTACTCGCCTCGTGAAATCTCACGACATCAAATCGCTCATTATCTTTTGCAAACATTTCAGCAAAATCATTTACCATTTTAGAAAATAAAGCGGGGTGAGTTTTTGTGCTGGCATACTTTAAAATTTCAGCCGTTGCAATGTAATCTTTTCTAGTCATCATCGCTTTACTACCTTTCCATTTCGGTGAAAAATCTTAGTGTAACATTTACCGCTAGGAGTAAATAAGTTAATTGTTGAGTATTCATCAGCAAAGCCCCAGTCAATAAACTTAGCAAACTCTTCGTGTGCGTTTAATTCATCTGAGTATTCTTTACTCCAATGAATTGCGTTTTCATCATTAGCAACAGTTATTTTATACATTAGATACCCCATGCTTCCTCTGCACAGTCGCAAGACTGAACATCATAATTGTTTTCATCTCCAAAGAAAATAAATCCAGCACCGCCACACTCATCACAAGCGACACCAATTATTTCTGCTAAGTTTCCCATTTATAGTTTTCCTTTCGTTGTTTTCTTAGTTGTAATTATAGCCTAAGCCACCGACAATTTCGGGAAAGACACGCCCTAGAGCGCACCTTCCTGAAATAAGCCGATTTCTAAATCCAGCAATTCTTGCGGGTTGGCTTCGGATAAATCTACCCAGCCAGCACCCTCATCATTAACACGGAAAATTTCTATGTATCCCATTATTATTCACCAACCTTTACTGCTATTGTTCGGTAATTGTAGCGACCATTAGAATTAACCGCAACCAAATAGGCTTCGGTATTTTCGCCATACCAAATTCCTTTAGGGTGTTTTTCTGCGGAGATAATTTCACCACGCAAAGTTTTTGAGTTGTAAGTCTTGCCAATTAGCAAGTTTTCTATTGTGTATAAGTTAGCCATTGTTAGCCACTTCCTTTCGTTTTCGTTATGCCGTAATTTTACCATAACCTACCGACATTTCCTAAACGCCACGCCGTAAGTCTTAAAGAATGAGACGGCGTGTCGTGTGATTAATCTCACAGGATTCAGGGCTTTTCTTAAATCGGACATAAAGGACAAAATGCCCGCACAAAAGCTATGGGCGAGATCGCCTTTTGTCAAGGCGACACGCCGTATTATCTACCGAAAGTATAGTGAGTTAGCACACACTCTCTGCCCTCTATAGTTTGCTTACAGTTACCATAGTGCGGGGTAGAGAATAGAGAGAATACTAGTATGCCTACTAGTAACGCTACATAACCTATTAGGGCTTTCATTACTTATTCTTCTTTCTCTTATAAATCTTATAACCTACTACTAGTAGGGCGGTGGCAATAATAGTGTGCCAAGGTAGATAGATAGCCCCTAAGAAACTATCTAACTCTATACCATAGTCACTAGTTATATATAACTCTAGTCCGTCTGTAATCATTAGTCATTCCAATCTAGTGTTAGTTCATCTTCATCATTATCAAAAGAGATATCGCCATTTTGGATAGCATCTTCCCACGCTAGATTTTCTTCTAGTCCTATGTATGCGTCTGATACATCTGCCTGAATAGTATCCCATTTAGTCATCATTACTTAGTATCTACCTTTCTTACATTGTAAGTAAATCCCTTACCTAATTTATTTAATTCTTCCATTACTTTTTGGATTTCTTCAGCAGACTTAGCGGTCTGCTCTATTGCCAATAGGTTAGAGCCTTGCCAAATTGAGTAGGTGATAGTCATTAGTTATTCTCCTCTAGGTTAAAAGTGTTAGTTAGTGTTTCGTTAGCCTGTGTTAGTGTGGCTATGGCTTGCGCTAGGCTTGCCTTGCGTTGCTCCTCTATGAGAGCCTTGTATTCATCTAGTTTCATTTAGTTTCCCTTTCGTTAGTTGTTAGTTGTTGAGCGGTTATTTGCTAGGCTCACCCTGTCGGGATTATTTGCTAGGCTCACGCTCTAATTCTTTATTTAATTGTTATGCCTTAAGGCTATCAGATAAGACCGACATTCTCAAGGCGACACACCCCCTAAGCGGTGTGATTGTGGACACACTCAGATTCTATCTCGTGTCCAAACTCCTCTACTAATTCCTCGTAGATTTCGTCCATATAGTCTAAGTAATCGTTCATTAGATTACCGCCTTTCTTTTTAAGATTAACTATTTGTTAATTGCTTATAGTATAAGCCTAGCAGGGGGGACTGACAAATATCAAGTCGCAATTCGGACATGTCGGACATTTTGAAAAATATTTTTCAAATATCTCGTGAGATAGGTCACATATATGGTCGCTCTATCCCAAATGTCCGTTTTTCTACAGGTGTGTATCGTACAAATAAAACCTATATTAACATTTTATGAAATCTAAAAAACAGTTGACTGAAATATTTTATATTAGTATAATACAATAATGGCAGATAATCGAATTGTTATATGTGAAGTATGTGGGCGGGAAATAGAAGTCAGATCAGGCTTTGCTCATATGACACTTGTTCGCCATATGAAAGAACATAAGGGGATATAGCCAAGTTGGTTAAGGCACCGAACTCATAATTCGGCTATCATAGGTTCAAGTCCTATTGTCCCTACAGAAATTTTTTAAAAGCTATTGACCTATCAATTTTTTCCATGTTATACTTAAGGCTGGTTTGTGGGGGCTTACACTGGGAACTCAAATGTACTAAGTGTCTGCTTCTCTATCCTACATAATTGATTTTAAATTATGGGGGGTAGGGGGGCTTTCCTAAAAATCTAAATCCCTAAGTATCAATTTAAATAATATATATAATATATACATTCAAAAAAAATATTTTATTAACATTAATATATATCTAATATTCTAGTCGACTATAATTAATATCATATATAATTAAGATATGAAGTCGGAAAAGACGACGGATAGAAAACACAGAGCTTATTTGGTTAAATATATCCAAGAGCTGAAGTCAAACACTCCCTGTATGGACTGTAAGGAATCTTTTCCATACTATGTAATGGATTTTGATCATGTGCGTGGGCGGAAGCACAAGAATGTAATGGAACTTATTCCTACATTGTCCAAGAAGAAGATAGATGAAGAAATAGCAAAGTGTGAAATCGTTTGCTCAAATTGTCATAGAGTTAGAACTCATAATCGTAAATCTAAGAAATCTGAATAATATCCTAGTTGACTAGAATATATATCTAATGTTATAATAAAATTATGAAAAAGAAATTTATAGGAATAATGGTTCTTATTGCGACAGCAATAGCTTTTGGAACATTTCTAGTTAATATTATTAAAAAGGCGGGACTCGAAGACATCTTTGACTTCGACCTAAATGAAGATATAGATGAAGAACTATTCTAAGCTTCTAGTTTGGTCTATATTGATCCTAATGCTTATATCTAGCTTATCTATGTTATCTGTTATATTGGAGTAAATTGGGAGATTGCCTTCTCCCGCCCTTTTCCGCCTTAATTGACCCCTAGGGTCATAATATGGCTAAAAGTGGCTTAGAGCCCCTACAGAGCAATTTAGAGGCATATTCTGGCAAATGGGGTAAAGGGGAAATGTCTCTCTTCCGCCGAATCACTTTTTCGGACGCACTTTTTAAATCGCACTTTATATAAATTGTTTCATGTGAAACATTGCCAGCGGGCCCGCCAAATAGTATACTTGTAATTATTGGTCTGTAGCTCAGATGGTAGAGCACCGCACTGTTAATGCGGGTGTCGCAGGATCGAGACCTGCCAGATCAGCAGTATGTAATATTCTATTGACATGATTCGATGCATTATGTACAATCGAACCATGAGACATAAAGAAGAAATTATTAGACTTCGATCTGAAGGCAAGACATATAATCAGATAGTAGAAGCGCTGGGTTGTTCTAAAGGGACCATAGCTTATCATTTGAGCGAAAGCGTCAAAGTTAATTACAATACACGTAAAAGAAGTTATAGGCGAGTTATTGATAAACATATTAGAGACTATAAAGAATCATTTGGCTGTGTAGATTGTGGAGAAAAGTATCCATACTATATGCTCGATCTAGACCATATTTCTGATAATAAAAAATTTAGCGTTTCAGATTATAGAAGTCACACTCAAAACATAGAAATAATAAAAGAAGAAATAGCCAAATGCGAAGTTGTTTGTGCTAACTGTCATAGAATAAGAACTTATCAAAGATCTGCAAAATCTTAATACTTTAAACCTCTGTAGCTCAGTGGATAGAGCGAGACTCTTCTAAGGTCTGCGTCGCAAGTTCAATTCTTGCCAGGGGTGCTAAGCAATATTTGTAATTACACCATTTGTCACTGTAATAGTTTGTGCTCCAGCAGTAAATGTTCCAGATACGCCTTTAAAATTAACCCATTTAGATCCATCCCACTTAATCATATCCCCAGCTGTTTTACCTGTCAAAACAAGATTATGCAATTCTTCTAACTCAAAACCATTCTGAACCTTTACAAATATTTCTCCGTTGTTTTGCTGTCTACGAGTTACAATACCAATAAATACTAGATGTGCTGGTGCTACTGGTTTATTGACTAATCCATAAATTAAATTGCCATCTACTCCTAGCCATACTGGATCTCCAGCTAATGCAGAGTTAGTGTTTAATCCTTCAAGTAAGCCTTCAGTTATAACGTAACCAATTTCATTTTTTTGAAGATCTTGTTCTAATAGCCCAAGAGTCTTAGAAGATGTTGGCTCACCTATATTGCTTGCTCTGATTACAAGCATATTGGTACCATCATTGCCAGTAGATCCAGACACATATACCGCTTGACCTTTATACATAGTACCGTTGTAGTCACTCTTTACTAAGTGTTTAACTGTTGAAACAAAAGAAGGGGATATAACTGTTTGTAAAGTATCAGTAATTCTTATACTTGTCATTTTCTGTCTAATTCCATGACAGCTACTTGAACCCCAGCATCGCCTATAGCATATATGTTATCGCTAGAGGAAAGTTCTATCGTAAAAGACTGTCCTGGGTATAGCTTATGTCCAAAGTTAGAAGTAGATACATTTTCATTTCCAAGATAAGCATATCCAGAATTCATTATATTTTGAATCGATAAAGTGTTAGTTGAATGAATTTCTTCTCTAGTAACCAAATTTTGAGGTGTACCGTTTAATGTAAGAATTTTATGGGATAGCTTCATACTCCCATTATACAGCCAAACAAGGACAAAACCCAACCAGAGGCGGATCCGATTGGGTTCTGCTGTTCTTGCGAACATGTACTGGGAGCAAGTGGGATGCTACGACCAGTACTTAATAATTGTAAAATAGTATAAATTCTAAGTCAACTATTTTTTATAACTTTTTTTTAATCTATTGGGTCTGGACTATATGCAGGTGTTGGTCCTAGTAAATAACCCTTTTCATGATATTCAACCATTTTAGAAACTTCTTCTGCTCCAACAGTACCCTTTGCTATTAAGGTTAACATGTCATATATTCTATGAAGCATTATATAATTAACCATAGGTAAATTTTCTTCTATGGTGCTTGTTTCTTGCGGAACATTATCTTCAGTCATTAGGTCTTCCTAAATCTTCCCAGAATTTTTCTCTACCCATAGCATCTGTTTCTGGAATGGGGGCAGATTCATATTCAGCAGGTTGCAGAATATTATTTGTCATTAGCTTGCTCAACAGATTTTTTAATATCTTCATATAACTCTATTCCAATATAATTTTTATAGCTACAAGATAGGCAGTATAAATATACCTGATCTTCAAAGTCCAAGTTAGACATCAAAGGGCCCTGATCCATTGGACATTCAAGTCTAGGAACAAGGCCCTTCTCTGCTAACAGAAGGTACTCAGACACATACTGTATCTTCATGTACCTTCCTTTCTAATTTTAGAACTCCGTTAGGAACTCTTTGAATCTTGCCCCATTAAGGGAAGACCATGATGACCAATCGGTTCCGCCTTTAGTCATATAATACGTTATCTCTGCGTTTATTACTGGATCAAACAATAAAATGTTTGATTTTAAATCAAATTTTTCTTTACGATCAATGCCGAGTTCACCCAACATATTAATCTGAAAAATTCCGTAGGAACTGTCTCCAGTTTTCCTGTTACCATTGTAAGCCATAGGCCTTGCATTGGATTCTGACTTAGCAATAGCCCAAGCCATTTTAAGGGCTTTTCCTTCAAAACCAACAGCTGATAAAAGTTCTTTTAGTTCTTTGTCTGTTAGATTCTCAGAAGGCTTGTACACAGTAGTGCTGTACTTCTCTAAGGTTTCTTTCTTTAGTTGTACCGTTGATTTAGGTGTTTCCACCGTCAATGCTTGAGTTACTGTTGGACCAGGCTGGACAGTAAATAGAAATAATGTTATCATTCCTATGTATGACCAGTTATGAGCAACATCGCTCAAACGTTGTTTGATATTCTCCATTGGCATTTCCTCCTTTAGAGATAACGAACTATAATAGTAGCATTGGCTATAAGTTACTGTCAAGTCAGTTGACCAGAAAGAATTAAGTGAATATATCTTATTATACTATTAGAGCAGGGCTTAACCCAGCGGTTGGCTTTGGATATGCTGGTCAAAATATAGTTAATTCCCTTCAAGAAATGGGACATACAGTAAAATTTGCAAACTCTAAAGCTCCAGTACAACTAAACTTTACTCAGCCACATCATTTTAAATTACATCGTGGACAATACCAGATTGGTTACACTCCATGGGAGTCTACAAAAATTAGACCTGAATGGCGTGATAGATTTAATGAATGTGATGAAGTTTGGGCAACATCAGATTGGACGGCGGAAGTATATAAAAACAATGGTGTTACAAAACCTATATTTGTTTATCCACATGGAATTGAAAAAAGATGGAGTCCATATAAAAGAGTTTTACAAAAAGGAAAACCTTTAAAGTTTTTACATGTTGGAGAGCCGTCTCCAAGAAAAGACGGACAACTAGTAGTAGATACTTTTATTAAGCTATTTGGCAATAACCCAGAATATCATTTAACTGTAAAATGTCATGGTTCTTCAACTATAAGAATATATAATAGTCGTAATGAATTAATCTCACCAGATGAGATGTATAGTAATATTACTATTATTAAACAAGAGTACTCTGTTGATCAATTAGTTCAACTTCATCATATGCATCATGTACTTGTCTATCCTACTTGGGGAGAAGGTTTTGGTTTTATCCCGCTTCAAGCTTTAGCAACTGGAATGCCAGTAATATCAACTTATGATTGGGCACATTATCAAAAGTTTTTAGGTCCCCTAAAGTTAAGGTCGAGATTGACAGATGCTGCAAAAGAAGGTGTCCCAAAAGCTGTTGGTGATGCACATCTAGGAAGCTTTTATCAACCAGATAAAGAACATTTAGAAGATCAAATGGTTGATGCAGCAATTAATTTTAAAGCATACTCTGGATATTACTTTACTCAGTCAACTAAAATACATGAAGAGTATAATTGGATTCAGTTGACCAATAATGCATTTGATCATATATTTAAAAAGTTCTCATAACCTCTTCCCACTTGAATAAAAGTTTGGTAGAATTGGTATCTTACTAAAAAATAATTAAATCGCATATGGCGAAGAAAGAGTGTATTATGTCAAGAACTATTGAAAACCCTTACGAAAACTTTATTGCTTTATCTCGTTATGCAAGATGGATGCCTGAAGAAAATCGTCGTGAAACTTGGGGAGAAACAGTAGATCGTTATTTTGACTTTATGCTAGATCATCTTAAAGAAAATAATAATTATGTTCCAGACGAAAAAGTTGTTAATGAATTAAAAGAAGCAGTTTACAATAGAAGCGTAATGCCATCAATGAGAGCAGTAATGACTGCAGGTGCTGCTTTAGAAAGAGATCATGTCGCAGGATATAATTGCTCATTTGTTCCAGTAGATTCACCTCGTTCATTTGATGAGACTATGTATATCCTAATGTGCGGTACTGGAGTAGGATTTTCTGTTGAATATAAGTATGTTAATAAACTTCCTTCCGTTCCAGAAACATTTGAAAAGTCTACAACAGTAATTACGGTAGAAGATTCAAAGCAAGGCTGGGCAAAAGCATATAGAGAACTTTTAGCATTATTATGGACTGGACAAGTTCCATCAATTGATGTAAGTAAATTGCGTCCTGCTGGTGCACGTTTAAAGACTATGGGCGGAAGATCATCTGGCCCACAACCATTAATTAATCTTTTTGATTTTACAATTGCAAAATTTAAATCAGCATCTGGTCGTCAATTAAAGCCAATTGAAGCTCACGATATTATGTGTAAAATTGGAGAGATTGTAGTTGTTGGTGGAGTTCGTAGATCTGCAATGATTTCTCTTTCAAATATTAATGATATCGAAATGGCTGCAGCAAAATCTGGCAACTGGTGGGAAAATAATACACAAAGAGCATTGTCAAACAACTCTGTTGCATATTCACGCAAACCAGAGATGGAGCAGTTTATAGCAGAATGGAAAAATCTTTATGACTCAAAGTCTGGCGAACGTGGAATCTATAATGTTGCAGCAGCGCAGGCGCAAGCAGCTAAATATGGCCGTAGAGACCCTGAAGTACATTATGGAACAAACCCATGTTCAGAAATTATTCTCCGTCCTTATCAGTTTTGTAATCTTTCAGAAGTCGTATTACGTGAAAAGGACACAGTTGAGGATGTATCAAATAAAGTACGCCTTGCTACAATTCTTGGGACTTGGCAATCAACGCTAACAGATTTCAAATACCTTCGTAAAATTTGGAAAGACAACACAGAAGAAGAAAGACTGCTTGGAGTTTCTTTAACTGGTCAATTTGGACATAAATTCTTTTCTGGCAAACAAGACCTTAAGAAGCTTGAATCAACACTTTCTAGCCTTAGAGAATATGCTAGATCTATTAACTCAGAAGAGGCAGCAAAGGTAGGTATTCCAGAATCGGCAGCAATTACATGTGTTAAGCCTTCTGGAACAGTATCTCAACTAGTTGGAGTTTCTTCTGGAATGCACCCATGGCATTCAGAATATTATATTAGAACCGTTCGTGGAGATAAAAAAGATCCTCTATCTACATTTTTAAAAGAAGTTGGAATTCCAGTAGAAGATGACTTTATGAAACCAAACGATACATATGTATTTTCATTTCCAGTAAAAGCACCAGATGGTGCAATTATAAGAAATGACTTAACAGCACTAGATCATTTAAATACCTGGCTTGTATACCAACGTGCATGGTGTGAACACAAGCCTTCAATTACAGTATCTGTTCGTGAGGAAGAATGGATGGCTGTAGGAGCTTGGGTATGGGAGCACTTTGATGAAGTATCTGGAATTTCGTTCCTACCGCATTCAGATCATTCATATAAGCAAGCGCCATATCAAGAAGTTTCCGAAACAGAGTATCTAGAACTACTTGCAAAAATGCCTTCATCTATTCGTTGGGAAGATTTATCTTTTTACGAAACAGAAGACGGAACGTCTGGAACTCAAACATTAGCATGTACTTCAGACGGCAATTGCGAAATTGTAGACATTTCTGCTTGATAGGTATATAATAGATATTGGGGTAACACCCAAAATTCCTGGGCATAGGGCCCAGAAATAGGAGGATCTAAATTGGCAACAAAACAAGATCTAAACAATGATGGAAAGGTAACAATGCAGGAGAAAATTCTAGCAGCGTTAGCAAGCTATGGTCGTCACTTTCTAGGTGCCGCTATTGCTCTTTACATGACTGGAAACACTGACCCAGGAGATTTAATTAAGGGTGGTATTGCAGCATGTTTGCCAGTTATTCTTAAGGCGTTAAATCCTAACGAGAATAGCTTTGGCTTCACAAAGAAGTAAAATTTAATAATCAATTAGGACGGCTCCTGTGCTAAAATAGGCATAGGAGTTTTCCTATTTTAGGAGATTTTTGTATATGGCAGCACAAAAGAATTTCGAAGTAGATCAAAATACCACATTCTCTTTTATTTTAGAATATAAAGACAGTGAGGGTAATCCCATTGATCTAGACGGTGCTACCGCAAAACTACAAGTAAGAGATACAAAAGGTGGTGCTAAATTAGCATTTACTTTAACATCTCCAAATGGCGGAATCATTATAGATGCCCCAAATGGTAAACTTACATGTAAAATGACTCCTACGCAAACAAATAAGTTATTTTTCCCAAAGTCATCATATGACCTTATGCTAACTGATTCAAATTTAAATAGAGTTAAGTTACTAGAAGGCTTTATGACTTTGAGTAGATCGGTTACAATATAATGTCAGAGACAGTAGTAGTAACGGAAAATATCAATAAAGTAGTAATATCTACTCAAGGAACTCAAGGTCCACGAGGAAGAACAATCCTTAATGGAAATGGTGTACCAGCAGGAAACCTTGGAATAGAGGGAGACTTCTATTATGATAAGCTAACAACCAGATTTTATGGTCCTAAACTTCTTGAAACCAGTTGGGATGGGGCCACAAACTATCTACTAAGCACCATGACCCTTACCTATCCATTTTCAATAGGACAGGTAGTCAACGCTGGCACTTATTATTATGTTGAGATTGAACACAATATGGGATACCACCCAAATATAACTGTTGTAAATAGCGCAGGAGACGTATTAGAGACAGGAATAGACTATAATAGTATTAATAAAATTACACTGTTAATGGCACAGCCATTCGGTGGGACAGCGTACCTGTCTTAAGGGAGATATAGAAAATGGCAAGATTATTTGTAACTGACATCAATCTGAATAAAAATGAACTTCAGAATGCCAGAATTCAAGGACTTTCATCTGCACCACTTAACCCAGTTACTGGTCAGATTTATTACAACACATCTGAAAATAAGATGTACTACTACAATGGGTTGGCGGCACCAAATGGCCCATGGATTACAATGTCTGGTTCAGACGAGGTCATTCAAGATGTAGTAGCAGAAGCAATTGTAGCAGGATACGGTTTATCTAAGAATTATGTTGATGATCCAGATGGCAAGCTAACACTTGAAATTGATACATCTGAGACTGCAGATCTTACAACCGCTCAAACTTTAACAAATAAAACAATTCAGGGTTCTTTAAACTTTAAAGACTCTGGAAATACAATAACAGGATCAATAGAAGCAGCAACAGGCAACATTACAATCAATTCTGCTTCAGGAATTGACTTAACACCAACTAATGGCGGAACAGCCAAAGTAAATTCTGATGTTATTGTAACAGAGCAAGCTACACAAACATTAACAAATAAAACTTTAACTTCTCCAGTAGTAACAGATCTTCATTTAGATGATTCTGCAATTACGTTTGAAGGATCAATAGCAAATGGATTTGAAACAACACTTCAAGTAACAAATCCTACTGATGATAGAGAAATTACTCTTCCAGATGCTACAGGTACTGTAGCTCTTGTTGAGAATAAACTTCATGACTTTGCTCTTGCAACAGATTCTGTAAATTTAAATAGTCAAAAGATTATAAATCTTGCAGAGCCAGTAGATCCACAAGATGCAGCAACAAAGTACTATGTTGATGCCGCAGTCGCAGGTCTTACATGGAAGAGAGCAGTACATATAGCATCTACAGTAAATGTTGATTTATCTGCAGATTTAGTAGGAGTTGTAATTGATGGTCACGACCCACTTACTCTTTCAGATGTTGGATACAGAATCCTTCTTGCTGGACAAACAGATGCATCACAAGACGGTATTTATTTATTAACAGATCAAGCTGGCGTTTTAGTAGCAGTTAGAACTACTGATGCAGATTCAGTAGCAGAACTAAAGGGTGCAGCAGTATTCGTAATGGAAGGAACCAGTCATGGTTCTACATCATGGGTACAAGCAAACCACTACCTAACAGATTTTGCTGGACAGACATGGGAGCAATTTGCTGGTGCTTCAGACTACACAGCAGGTGCTGGTCTCGTTGCAGATGGTAACGTATTCAATGTAGGACAAGGACTTGGTATTAGCGTAACAGCTAATGCTGTAGCAATTGATACAAATGTTACTGCTCGTAAATATTCAGCAACAATTGGAAATGGATCAGCTACATCATATGTTGTTAATCACGCACTAGACAACCAGTTTGTTGTAACACAAGTTTATCAAAACAGTTCACCGTTTGCTCTTGTAGAGACAGACGTAGAACTAACATCACCAACACAGGTAACAATTAGATTTGCGGTAGCGCCTACTACGGACCAGTATATAGTAAACATTATCGGTTAAGGGGGACTTAGATGTCTGTAAAAAGATTAGTTCCCTTACACGCAGTAGTACTTGATACAGATCCAGAAACAGGACGCATAGGTGATATTTACTATAATAGCGTATCAGAAGAACTAAGATATTTTGATGGAACGGCATGGAATGCCGTTGGCGGAGCCATAACTGGAATACTTGATCATATTCACACATATGATGGCGCAATATTCTCAGTAGATTCTATTGAAGTTCCAGCTTCTGGTGTTGTTGATGGCGGTACACCATAATGGCAGTTACAATAAGAGTAAAAAGAGGAACTGCCACACAATGGGCAGCACGTATAACACCGTTATTATCTGGTGAATTTGGCTACGACTTAACAAATAAAATAACTAAAATAGGAGATGGAACAACCCTATGGGCTAGTCTTCCTTCTATAGGTTCTTCTGGCGGAACTAATACTGGAGACATAACATTTGATGGAGTTCAAATTATTGGTGCTGGTACAGCATCGGGAGACGGTTATGGTCTTGGCACAATAGAGCTTGTTCCAGACGGAGATATTACTTCAGATCAATATTTAATTATTGATCCTACCGCACCAAATCATATTC
>Ga0315904_10001254_pt1 | contig 39947 bp, 35 predicted proteins | sample LakEriMetagenome_6_FD_203529 | JGI IMG/M metagenome (GOLD analysis project Ga0315904, IMG submission 203529) | Freshwater fungal communities from buoy surface, Lake Erie, Ohio, United States - Buoy 12 MA120 | ecosystem: Environmental > Aquatic > Freshwater > Lake | place: USA: Lake Erie, Ohio... | reverse complement strand
GGGTCATCGGAAAACAGAAAGGGTGGGAGCGCTGAAATGAACGTGCGGAAAAAGGGAAGACCGCCGGGATGCAAGCAGGAAACCGCCATGGGCGCAAGCTCCACTTCCACGGCAGCCGAAACCAGAAAGGCAACCACCACAATCCTTCAGTCCAGATGAAATCCATCTGAAAACCCAGGATTTCCTGCCGCCCCGTCAGCCCACCGCGTCCCGGCAGCCGGCACCGACCGCCGGACGGCCGCGACCAACCGATCCGGTTCGTCCGGTGAGAGCACCACCACCTTCCGGTCCCACCGCAGCACCACCGCCTTCGCAGGATCCGTCACCGCCGCCCAGTACCGTCCCAGACGGCGGTTCCAGTACAGGCCGCTCCACGAAAAACAGCCTCCCACTCCCCACAGGCGGAGACTCCCGGCCATCGCCTGACGGTCAACTTCCACCGACCGCAACCCGGCAAGGGGAAGCCGCCAGTCCCACAGTAGCCGCCGCACCACCACCGCCTCCTTCGACACCTCATACCCACGTACCACCAGGAGCCCACAGATTCCGACCACCAGCATCATGGCCAATCCCACCCACCGGAAAACCGGCCCCCCCGCTACCCCGGCCACCACCGCCGCCAACCCCGCCAGTCCGCAGCCAGCGGTGATCAGCCGCAACAAGCGATTCCAGCAGGCTGCCTTCAGAAAAACCGTGCCTCCTAGTTCGTCGTGCTTCACCTCATCATCAACGAAAAACCCCGGCCGGGATCACCAGCCGGGGCATGAATTCATCAGTCCAGAGGACTTCTCAAAGCTTCACTTCGCCGCAGCCACGGGAACCGGGGGCGGGGCAATGGCATCCTTGATCTTCTCCAGCCCGCGGTACTGCTTCCCATTCTTTTCCACCATCCCACGGGAGACCAGATTCTGCAGCTTCTCATACGCCCGCAGCCGAAGCATTTCCTCCCCGCCACTCACCGCATTCCGCAGTTTCAGATTCTCGTATACAGCTTCAAACAGATCGTTGAACTCGTAGATTTTCTTCTTCATGAGCGCCGCCACCAGTTCATCGGTCACATGATCAGGTAGCCGACGGGAAAACCTTGTTCGTTTTGGAGTAGCCATATCGGGAGACTGTAGCACGAAGTGACGAAATTGCGACTCTTTTCGTTATAACACAGGAACTTTTCTCAGAATCGATAGGGTGTCAGGATCACCACCTTCCTGGCAGGCAGAGGGCCCGCATCCGCTTCCGAATCCCGATCGCCAAAATCGTCTGCAAATGAGGTATTTATCCGCAACCTAACCGGTCAGAGCCGGTCCCGGCGTCAGCATGGAAACAGAGTCGCCGTCGCTCCCTCCGGATTTCTCAGGAATGCTGATCATCCACGCTTCCTGACAGGTACACGGGAGTTTCCAGTGCCGGACTTCCCACCGGGTTGGACATCGGCGGGCGGAAGCGGGATGGTGGGAGGCTTGGGGGCGGACGCTGGATTTGCCCGGGGAGGCTGAACTGGAGCCGCCTTCTGCTGACTCTTTTTGCTTTCCCCGGGGCTCTGGGTAGCTGGCTTCGGCTGGTTCTTCCCAGGAGACGGGGAATTGGCTGAAGCGGTCCCGGAACTCTTCGGAGCCGGGCTCCGTGCCGGATCAATCGGTATAATGGTAGTTCCAGGAGGCAGATCGCTTTCCTCGTAGCCCGATCCATCATCGAAGGCACCAAGACAGCGGATCCCCGTCGGCCCAATCTCGAAGGCTTCCCGGCTGCACGGCCAGACCGCTTTGTTGTACTCCTCCACAACCTTGGCCCCGAACTCCTGAAAATCAGGAGCCGATCTGGCAAACACGTAAACCGTGAAGTGGTCGGGCATGAGGACGACGACGTGCTCCCCGAAAATCCTGCTGAACCTCGTGTAGAACTCCTTGCAGAGGAAAACCGACGCCGTCAGATGACTCTCGGAGCGCAGGGTAGCCCTGATGGCCTTACCCTTGGAATCCCGCTCGACCATGGAATTGATGGTCTCCAGCAGGCGCGCCGCCGCGGCTTCCCCCTCGCCCTGAAACTCCTTCCACGTATATCCGGCCTCCTCAAATTCCTCTGCGGTCAGATGGGCAATGCCCAGTTCCTCCTCGCGGGACGGAACAATCGCCGTGAACCTCGCCCCCGGAATGGTCCTCGAGACACTGGAACGCAGCGCAATCGGCTCGATCGCGAGACACCTCGGCTCAAGCTTGCGTGCCTTCTCCTCGGAGTAGCCCCACCCCGCCGGAAAGAACGTGACGAACAGACAGAGGAACCAACGCATGCCTTTGATATCGCACAGAGCTTTCCGGATGCAAAGCAGAACCAGCAGACTGACCGCCTGACGCTCCCTGGCATGGACCGGGCGGCTCAGGCCCTCAGTCCCGCTCCAGCAGCCCCTTCATTGCCAGCGCGAGGATCTCCATGGTGTGGCTGACCACGGGTGCGCCCGGCAGACCGCGCAGATGCGACTGAATCTGCGTCAGACAGCCGATGTTGCCCAGCGCCACCCTTGAGGCACCCGTTGCCAGAATGGCCTCTGCCTTGCGCCTTCCCAGTTCGCGCGCGGTCTCCGGCTGGTCGATATTGTACGTCCCGGCACTGCCGCAGCAGATGTCCCCATCGGCAACCTCGCAGACCGTCACTCCGGGAATCTGTCCGAGGAGCCGCCGGGGTGCGCCCCTCACTCCCTGAGCATGACTGAGGTGACAGGCATCATGATAGGCAATGCGCAGCGGCGACTTCACCGCAGGAAGCTCAGGCAGACCGATGCGGTCAAGGTACACGGAAACGTCCTCCACACGATGGGCGAAAGCCTTCGCCTCCTCCTCCTCCGCACATCCCTTCAGCATCAGAGGGTACTCGTGCAATCCAGATCCGCAGCCGGCCGCATTCGTGACGATGGCATCCACGTCCTGCGGAAAGGCCCGCAGATTTCTCCGGGCGGCGGCACGGGCTTCCTGCCCGGCACCCACATGCCAGGCCAGCGCGCCGCAGCAGCCCTGTTCGCGGGGCACCACCACTTCCACCCCGGCAGCGGTGAGGACCGCAATGGTGGCCTCGTTGATGCCCGGAGCCAGCACCTGCTGGGCACAGCCAGCCAGCAGGGCCACTCTGCCCCGACGCTTCCCCAGCGCCGGATACAGCGGAGCCAAACGCCCGGAAGGCGGCAGCGCAGCCGGCAGCAGATCAAGCATCGGCCGGAAAGCACGCGGCACCACGGCATGCAGGGGCCGGCTCATGATCCCCAGTCGCGCCGCCGCCCGGAAGCGCTGCGGATACGGCAGCGTCCTCAGCAGAACCCAGCGCCGCACGCGATCAGCCGCAGACCTTTCCCGCCGCTCCGCCGTCCATTCACGGAAGGGACTGATCAGCTCCCGGTATTTCACCCCGCTGGGGCAGGCGGTTTCGCAGGCCAGACAGCCCAGACAGCGATCCGTGTGCGGAAGCGCTTCCGACAGCGGCAAGGATCCCTCCAGCACATCCTTCATCAGCAGAATCCGACCGCGCGGCGTGTCCATTTCCTGCCCCATGACCTGATACGTCGGGCAGGCGGGCAGACAGAATCCGCAATGCACACAAGTCTGCACGGCCTCAGCCATGGCTGCGCCTGCAGGTCCCGCTCTCTCGACTGAAATCTCGTGCTTCATGTATCGTCAGCATGCCGGACGTCTCCAAAGGATGCCCTTCCGCTCGCCATGGCAGCACCCACCCCGGAAATCAACCTCGCGTCCCTGCGGGACCGCGGTAGCCCTCAGCCGAACCGCAGCGCCCGCTCAACCTCCCGGAGGCCCCGCGTCATCGGCACCGTGCGCCCGCTCCGCAGCACGACCACATGGTCGCCTTTGAAAAGCGGCTGCAGTTCCCGCACATGATCAAGATTCACAATGGCACCCCGGCTCACCCGCAGAAAATGGGCCGGATCGAGCTGCGATTCCAGTTCGCTGAGCGTCTCCCGCAGCACGTGCTCCTTGCCCCCGGCATGCACGACCACATAGTTCCCCGCACTCTCGATGCACTCAATGTCGGCCACCCGCACAAAGGAAATGCGGTCGCCCGACTTCACCGGAAGTCTCGCCAGATGACGCTGACTCCTCTCCGCCAGCAGTTCCATGAGGCGGCGTGCTTCCTGACCGGAATCCCGCCGCGCCATGTGATCCCGTGCCCGCTGCAGCGCTTCGGCAAACCTCGCCGGCTTGCAGGGCTTGAGCAGATAATCGAGTGCGTGCGCGTCGAATGCCCGGATGGCATGCTGATCCCATGCCGTCATGAAAATCACGATCGGCCATTCCTCTCTGGGGAGAGCCTCGAGAACCCCGAAGCCATCGCGGCCCGGCATCTGAATATCGAGAAAGAGCAGATCCGGATGATGTTCCCGCACGGCCGCCACCGCTTCGTTCCCATCCGCGCACTCGGCCACCACCGCGATGTCTGGATGGCTGCGCAGCAGGTGACGGACGCGCTCGCGCGCCGGAGGTTCGTCATCGGCGATGACGGCTCGGAGGTTCAGGGGAGATGCCATGGGAGGGAAATCACAATGCGGGTGCCGCCTTCCGGAAGCGCTTCCATGCGGAGATCCTGCGCTCCCCCGTAAAGTGCCCGCAGCCGGTCCCGCGTATTGGCCAGACCAATGCCGCTGCCGCGAGCCGCCGACCCACCCGCAAAACCAATTCCGTCATCGCTCACGGACAATATCAGGCGTTCGCCTTCCCGGCGGGCCGCCACCGTAACCGTCCCCGGACCCGGACGTGGTTCGAGTCCATGCCGCACCGCATTCTCCACCACCGGCTGGAGCACCAGCGCCGGCACGAGCGCCGCCAGCAGTTCCCCGGGAACTTCTTCGCGGAAGGAAATACGGTCGCCGAAGCGCGTGCGTTCGATGTCCGTGTACAACCGCAGCAGTTCCATTTCCCGCGCCAGCGTGACTTCGTGCGTACCCGTGCCCTGCAGCGACGCCCGCAGCAGTTCGCTCAGACTCAGAATCATCTCATCGGCAGCCTCCGGACGCGTGTGCACCAGCGAGGCAGCCGCATTGAGCGTGTTGAAGAGAAAGTGAGGATTGATCTGCAGCCGGAGGGCATCCAGGCGGGCGTTCGCGAGGCTCGCCTCCAGTTCAAGCGTCCGCCGCTCCCTCTGCTGCGAGCGCCGCAGAAAGGAAAACGCACAGGTCACGCTGACCACCCCGCCGTAGATCACGGCATCAAACACGGTACGGAACCCGAGGGGCCCGAACGGTCCCCTTGACCGTCCCGCTCCCACAGGAAAGGGGTTTCCCGCAGCCGGTCTTCCTCCCGCCATTCCCCGCGGTGGCCCGGGCCGTTCCCCACGCATGCCCGGAGGCCCCGGCCCCGGCCCGCGATCCTGGGGAGGTCCTTGATTCAGGGGCGGTCCCTGCTGCCCTGGAACGCGGTCGCCCGGCCCCCGCGGCGGCAGACGCTCGGGTGTGAACCAATGGCAGACGAGCACTGCCAGCGTGCAGCCAGCGGCATGTGCGAGCAGACTCGCCGGAAGCGGAAACTTCCGCCAGAGCAGCCAGCGCGTCAGCAGCAGCACCAGCGGAAGCAGCACCAGCCACGGTTGCCAGAAACTCACCGACCGCTGCAGCGCCTCGCTCCATTCCAATGGACCCGTCAGCACGAATTGCGCCGCAAAGAGCAGAACCAGTCCCGTCCAGACCCCCGCAAGGGCAAGAACCGAGACGAAGAAGGGCTGCCACCTGGAAAACGGTCGTTCGCCCGCAGCCACGGACTCCCCCGCGGGTCCCGGGAACGGGGTGCCCGCCTCATCCTGCGCTTTCATGCTTTCCGCTGCATTCCGCATGGTCATTGATCTCGGATTCCCGCCGGAAGAGACGCCTCATGGCGGCGGTGTGAACCCATGATTCCATCGGCACACCGTTCCCGCCAGGGCCATGGGACGAACCAGCCCATCCGCGGGACAAGCCCGCCCGCAGCCCGTGACGAACTCCAGTTCACGGCACCGGAGCCAGCCAGAGCGCATCGGCATGCACAAATCCCCGCGCCCCTTGCGACGAAAGCCTGATCTTCACAGCATCGCCCGCCTTGCCAGTGACCGGACCGAGGCTGTGGAATCCATCCGGTCGTCCCGGAGCCTTGCGCTGGTTGATCACGACGCTCCGGCCATTGATTTCACAGACCGCGTTGTCCGCCCGGTTCTCATGGGCGACCCAGCGCAGCCTCACATCCCACGCTCCGTCGGCCGGCAGTTTCGCCGCGAAGACCGCAGCGGCCCCGCTGCCGCCCGCAGCATAGCGGTAACCCGTCCCCACATACCCAGGCAGACCCGTCCCCTTCGTCCAGTCACCAGTCAGTTCAGCCTGGTCGTCGTCCACCACCAATCCGGGAAAGGCCGTCGGCTTCAGGCCGGGCTTCGGCTTCCCCGGAGCATCCGGCGGAACCCAGCCAGCCGGCACTTTCAGCGGAGCCCGCAGCGCATCCCGGCGCGCCCCGCCCGGCTGCCTCCAGAGTTCCCTCAATTCCTCGAGATGACTCTGGTAGACACCCCGCGGCGTCGTTCCGCGCGTCACCGCTACCCATGCCGCCTTCCCGACCACCTCGCCCATCATGCCGCACGTTCTCATCACCCGCACGGTACCGAGCGCCTCATGGGTCACGCTGATGCAGCGGCCCGCCATGAAGAGATTGTCCACGTCCTTCGAATACAGGCAGCGGTAGGGAATGGGGTAGCCATTCTCACGGTCCACACCCTTCCCGAAATGCGCCCGGCTGATGAACGGGTTGTCCGGGAACTTCTTCGCATACTGCTCCTTCGGGTAATGAAGATCCAGATCCCACGTCGTCGGCACACAACCATCGGGAAATGGACGCTTTTCGACAATGTCACGGTCGGTCAGCACAATATCGCCCTCCAGCAGACGGCTCTCCCGCGTTCCGCCAATGGCCGCCACCCAGGCCAGTTCAGCCTCGGAATTCCCATGCTTCCGCAAGGCCCCGAAAGCCCCGTAGACGGCCCGCAGATTCCAGTCCCGCACCAGTTCCAGATCCTGCAGAGGATGACGGTCGAATCCGCTTTCCCAGAACCATTCACCTTTGTGAAAGACATCACCGGATTCGCCCGCCCGCCTCGTCGGCGGAAAGTCGCCCGGCTCCAGTGCCAGAGCCCACGGAGTCTCCGGCCACGGGGTCGGAGCAGCAGAAGGCTTCCAACTCCACATGTTGCTCATCCCCAGATGGCCCTTCTCCAGCATGGTGAACGAGGCCCCCGCGAGCGCTCCCACGGTGCCATGGCCCGTGCAGTCGGCAAACAAGGCGCCCCGGAACCGCTTTTCCCGCCCCGTCCTCGCATCAAGGGCAGTCACGCTGCGGATCACCCGATGCCCGGGTGATGGCGGTTCGCCCTGCTCGACAGCAATGACATGGTGATTGAGAAAAAGGGAAATGCCCCGCTCGGAACGAATGATGGCTTCCTTGCGGGCATCGCCGAATTCCTCCGCAATCCCCGGCGAATGCGTCGCCCGGTCCGCATATTCCTCCGTGATCTCTCCAAGGTGCGGATACAGCCCGCGCATCGTCCCGCCCTGGGCCCAGACCTGAATCTCGCTGGAACCATTGCCGCCAAGCACCGGGCGATTCTGAATGAGAGCCACCGTCAGTCCCTGTCGCGCTGCCGCCATCGCCGCGCTCATCCCGGCATAACCACCACCGCAAACCACCAGATCATACGGCCCCGATTCAGGAGGCTCGGCCGGCCAGCCCAGCAGCTTCCGCCTCGACTCTGCCGTCTCCGGAGGCGCCGCTGATGCCTCATTCGTCAGGTAAATGGCATCGCAGCGGCCATCGAAACCAGTCAGGTCATGCAGCGCCAGCGTCACCTCGCCCTCCGCCAGATCCACGGATCCCCCCGGCTGCCATTGCCAGCCACCCACGGTACCGAATTCCTGCGGGACAGGCTTCCCGCTGATGCGCAGCTGAAACCGCCCCGGAGCACCGGGCGCTTCCCATGGCGAAACCCAGTCCTTCGTCCGCACAAAAACACGCCAGCGGCCCGCCTCCGGAATGCGCACCCGGGTCTCCGCATCCGCGACCGGCCGACCGAGCCCATGCGCCAGCAGATAGGGCGACCCCATGATTTCAATGAACTGCGTGTCGAGGGTCCATCCCCCATGCCCCGCAAACGACTCGGCTTCGACCAGCAGTTCCGCCGCCCGCAACGGAAGCATCATGGCCACAGCCCCCAGCAACCCTGCCGCAGCTTCCTTCTTCATGGCACTGATTTTCCTCCAGCCCCGGTTCCGGAGTCCGCAGCCGCCGCTGCCGCAATCCTCATCTGCGTGCACAGCGTGAACGGTATCTCGTCAATCTCATAACCAGCATCCGCAAAGAAGGCAATGTGCCCTGCGGACGGCCGCTCCAGCGCAATGCCCGACATGGCAGCCTCTGCCGTCACCTTCTCCGATGTCCACTTCGCCTTCCGGAAATCCGTGCTGTCACTGACCGCACGCCACAGCCGCACTTCCCGCGGAGGCGGCTCGGCCGTGATGCTCAGCTGCAGCCGCCCATCGGCAGACTCGCCGTGCTTCCATGAAACGCTGGGAAGGGGCTGACCGGTGATCTGGTGCCTCACGAAGGCGGCCACGCTGTTGATGGCACGCCACGGTCCTTTCGGTTCGCCACCACTGCCGTCGCAGTCGAGATTATGCCCGGCATTCGGTGAATAGGAAATCCACTTCCGCGCCGGCAGCCCGTCCCAGTAAAGGTTGAGCGCATCCGTGCTCCAGTAGGGATCATTGGTCCCGCACACGATCAGCTTGGGCATGGTGAACTTGTCGCGGTACAGAAAGGGATCCACCCAGCCCCAGAGCCGCCTCGCATTGTCCGTATCGGGAATCGGCACCAGCCCCCGCTCGGTGTAATCCCGGATACTGTCGCTCACCCGCCCGAACATCTTCACCTGATGCGGCAGCTGCTCCCGCATGTTCAGCGTGTCAATCACCATCGGGGCAATCGCCTCGACCCGCGGGTCCGACGCTGCCGTCAGCCACGTTGTCCAGCCACGCTTGGAGGCTCCGCTCACAATAAAGCTCTTCAGTTCCTCCTGCCATTCCCGCCGGAAGCATTCCTGCAGGGCATCCATGCACTTCACCAGACTCTTGGTCATCGGAAACAGCAGCGGCCACGAAGCATCACCCGTCTCAAGATAGCGGACAAAGGTTTCCGCAATCAGCGCATCTTCCTTCTTCCCGCCAAAGAGCGGCTGACGCGGTATTCCCAGCAGAAAGGCCACCGGAGCCTTGATCCTCGCGGCCAGCATCGCTCCATACGGGTAATCCTTCTCCTTCGCGGAGCCCCCGCTGTTCATCAGAAAAAGCTTGCCCGCAAAAGGGGTCTCCAGCGGCCGGAAGACAATGACATCGTGCTCCCACCGGATGCCCTGCCACTCCTGCGAAGTCAGCCTGAGCAGGCGGACTTCACACCCGTTAAGCACCGTTTTCGATGCCTCGCTCCATTGGAAGGCAGGCTCGGGACGCGCAAGGTACGCCTGCAGATCGGCACGCGCAGGAATCAGTCCAGCCAGCAGAAGGGAAAGCAGGAATCGTTTCATGGTCAGTTCGCAGTCATGGAGAGTTTCATGAGGACCATACACGACTGGACCTGCAGTGTCATCCATTCCCTCCACGTGGCCCGGGTTCGGCAAGTCCAGGGCCAAATCGTGCTTGCACCGACCGGACGTCCTGCTGATGTCGGTAGCATTCCGTTCATGCGCCGCTTCTTCCAGTCTCTGCTCATTCTGATGGGGTGCGTGCATCTCTGCGGAGGCGGTCTTGGATTCCTTCAAGTCATGGCGTGGACGGGCATGGCCATCTCGTATTCCGCGGAATCCGGGGTCTCGGAAGGCCTGCGCAGAACATTCGACGGCGAACATCCCTGCCCACTGTGCCACGCGATCGCATTCGCTGAAAATCCGGACGAAAGCAGCGGATCCCCAATCTCCACTCTGCCGGTCTCCATCGAACGGCTGACCAAGGAAATCCTCTGGCTGACCGAGAATCCCGCAACCCCGGCATGCGCTGCCGCCCACCCTGCAGAAGCAGGCTTTACGGAGCCGATCGTGCCCGCTTCCCGGATGGCAGCTACCCCTCCCGTACCGCCCCCGCGGACGGCAGCCTGAGCACCCCTCCTGCCATTTCCGGTTTTCCGCCTTTCTGCTGAGTGCAGGAACGCCCGGCCGGAACCACGGACAGGGACGCGGATGCCCGCAGGCAGCCTCATGAGCCCACAGGGCAACGCACGGCCGCCGATTTCACGGCATCTCTCCTCCACTCCCCGTCCGAGCCAATTTGGAGTGCTCCGCTGTGCGCATGGCCGCCGACTGGATACCGGCGGACTGCGGGCGTTTTCCGTTGTGGGTTTACCGCCCGCGCCATCGCCCAGCGGAGCCTCCACCATCCCTCACCCCCGGTCTCACGCGAGCGCCCCGGGGAATTCTTCCCGTCCGCTCCCCATCCCACGCACATGATGCCCATCATTCCATCGCGCCAGATCATCGCGCTTTCCGTTCCGTTCTGTTTTCTGCTTCTGCATCCCGCTGCGCATGCCCAGACGGCCCAGGCACACTTTGAGGCACGGCTGGTGCACCCCGCCGAGATCACTCCGGACGGATCCACCCTCCTTCTCCTCTCCAGCACGGAAGGACGCCTCTGCGTCTTCGATATCCACGGAGCCGCCGCCGACTTCCCCGCCCTGCGCACGGAGATCCAGACGGGACAGGAACCTGTCAGCGTCCGCGCCCGCTCCGATGACGAAGCATGGGTCGTCAATGAAGCGAGCGACAGCATTTCCGTCATCTCGCTGAGCAAGGGCATCACCACGGCCACCATCCCCTGCGCGGATGAACCCGCCGACGTCATCTTCGCCGCAGGCCGCGCATGGGTCAGCTGTGCCCGCAGCAACCTCATCCGCGTCTTCGACCCGGTCTCCCGCAGTCTTCTCCACACCATCCCGGTTCCGGGACTCTACCCCCGCGCACTCGCTGCCGATGCCTCGGGGCAGTTCATCTACACGGTCTGTCTGCTCTCCGGCAACGGAACAACCGTCATCCCGCCTTCAGCAGCGCCACCATAACCCAACCCATCAGACCCCTCACTGCCGCCACCTCCCCGCACGGCTCTGATCGTCCCAGCCACCGACCCACGCGTTGCATGGAAGGTCGGAGATCATGATCTCATCGCCATCAGCACAGGCGCCTCGCCTGCCGTCACCGCCACGGTTTCCGGTCTCGGCACCCACCTCTTCGCCATCGCACCCAACCCACAAACCGGCCAGCTCTGGATCGCTAACTCGGAATCGCTCAACCTCATCCTCACCGAACCCGCCCTCCGCGGCCGCTTCGCCCGTCACCGGCTTTCGGTCGTTTCCCCGCAGCACACCATCGCAGCCATCCATGACCTCAATCCGGAGATCGGCAGCGACGGCGAAGCGTCCCCTGACGCTATCGGCAAGGCCCTCGCCCAACCCCACGCGCTCGCCTTCGAACCCAGCGGATCACACCTCTGGGTCGCCGCCTTCGCCTCGGACCGCATCGCCCGCATCAGCGCCGCCGACGGCCGCGTGACACACGTTGCCGACCTCCGGCCACCTCCGGCCGGAAGCCGCCAGATGCGCGGCCCACGTGGACTCGCCCTGCACCCCACCTCCCCGCGGCTCTACGTTCTCGGGAAACTGTCCGATTCCCTCACGGTCATCGACACCACGGACGGCAAGGTGATCTACGAACGCCCTGTCAGTTCCCACCCTGCTCTCCCGCGCCCGGTCGCCGAAGCACGCGGCTTCCTCTTCGATGCCCGGCTCTCTTCCAACGGCACCGTGAGCTGCGGAACCTGCCACCTCGATGCCGACACCGATGGACTTGCATGGGACCTCGGCGACCCCGCCGGTGCCCTCCTCACGGTCCCGGGAGCGAACCTCTCCGCCCACGACACCACTCCGCGTCCCCGCACCATGCACCCCATGAAAGGCCCCATGGTGACCCAGACCCTCCGCGGCCTCCAGAATGGCGCTCCCTTCCACTGGCGCGGCGACCGCCCCACGCTCCAGAGCTTCAATCCAACCTTCGACGCGCTCCTCGGAGGATCGGTTCTCCCCGCCGCCGACATGGAAGACCTCGCTGCCTACCTCCTCACCATCCGCCATCACCCCAACCCCAACCGCCAGCCCGACCGCACGCTCCCCGCGTCCACCGCGGGAGGCAATCCGGTGCGCGGACGAGATCTCTACAACCTCCACAACAACCACTGCGCCATCTGTCACTCCCTGCCCTCAGGCTCGGACGGAAACATCGACCTGCCCCAGGAGGTCGGATCAGCACAGCCACTCAAGAATCCTTCCCTGCGCACCACCTACCAGCGCGCCTTCTTCGACCCGCGTCCCGGAGCCAGTTCCCGCAGCGGCTTCGGCCTCGGACACGATGGCACCGGCTTCGCCCTGCCCACCGTCCATCCCTACGTGCTCGATGAACTGGCCACCCCAGCCGACTTCGCCGACGTCGCCGCGTTCGTTCTGTGCTTCGATACCGGCACCGCACCCGCAGCCTGCCGCCAGATCACCGTGACGGCCAGCACCGCCGCCGCAGCCGCCACCGAACTCACCCTTCTCGAATCTCAGGCTCGCATCAATGCCACCAGCGACCTCGCCGTGCATGGATCCCTTACCGGAAGGCACCGCCGCTTCCTGTACGACCGCAACCTGCAGCGCTACCGCCCGGACCATTCCGCTGAATCACCGCTGTCCCGCCAGGAACTGCTCGCCCAGCTCGGAACCGATGACGCCCTCACCTTCATGGGAACCCTCCCGGGCCAGGGAGGAAGGCCGGGCGGCGACCGCGATGGCGATGGTGTGCCCGACCGCAGTGAGCCATCACCTTCGCCTCAACTCTCATGGCACCAGGGCACCGGCATCGTTCTGAACTGGACCGCCGCCGCACCGGACTGGTCTCCTGAACACGCCCTCTCTCCCGCCGGTCCATGGCTGCCCATGCCCGGACCGATCCGCTTCAGCAGTTCCTCCATCGATGCCATTCCCCCTCAGGGTCCGGCGGGCTTCCTGCGCCTCCGCCGCACATGGTGACATCCCCACGATTTATCCAGAACCCACAGCTCTCAACAAAAACCACGAAACCAAAATGAAGAAATCCATGAAACACAGCCTCGTCACCGCACTGGTGCTCGCGCCACTGCTGGCAGCAACCGCCTCCACAGTTACCCTCGGCGACCCCGTTCCCAACACCGCAGGACCACCGGCCGATGGCGGCATTGGCTACCGCTGGACCGTCACCATGGGCGATAATGACGCCGCCACCTTCCAGCGCCACGTGGGAGCATGGAGCTGGGAAGACAACAGCCTGTTCAATCAGGGAGCCGGAGAGCCCCCCGTCGGATGGACCCATACCTCGGACTGGGTCGCTCTCTCCCTGACCGCCCCAGCCATCTTCACACTGCGCCTTGAACGTCAGGAAGGGGTTCCCGCACCCACCTCAGGAAACCCCAACGCCGTCGCCGGCACCGCATCCATGTTCCCCAGCTTCTCGATCTGGGCAGGCTGGGACGGCGATGGGGCCGACAACCATACCTACAACAACCGCGGCGACATCAGCTGGGCCGAAGACCTCAGCTACCTCGATCATCTCGACAACTCGACGCTGACCACTGTGGAACGCTCATGGAATCTGCCTGCTGGAAACTACAGCATCGTGCTCGGCAGCAATGCTCCCGCCACGGACACCCAGCGCCAGGGATACCGCGCCACCATGAACACGATCCCGGAACCATCCGCGGCCGCCTTCGCATGGCTGGCCTCACTCGCCGCATTCCGCCGCCGACGTTCCTGAAAATGCCCCGCCCGCTGCCGGAACCACCCCACGGTTCCGGCAGCGGCCCTCGCTCCCGCCGCCCCCCTTGCTCCCCCTTATGAAATTCCTGCGGTACCCCGTCGTCCTTTCCGCGCTCTGCGCTTCCACCGCTCACGCCCACCACGGCCGCGACTTCCTCCTCCTCCAGGACTATAGCATCCCGGTGCCCTTCTCAGGCGTCATCACGGGCGGATTCGAATGGGCGTCACAGCAGCCGTCGGACACCATGGAAATGGAAACGGCCGTGTTCGCCGGAGTCGCTCCCCGCACCGGTCTCGGCGTCAATCTCAAGGGAGGGGACGAAGGCACGGGCTGGAATTTCAGTGCCGTCGCTCCCTACGTGCAGTTTCAGCTGACTCCGCCGGATGCCCGCTTCCCTCTCCGCATCGCCGCCATCGCGGGATGGAACTACGCCGTGACCCGCAGCCACGACCACCATGGCCACCAGCATGCCCCGGCTGCCAAAACCGCACCCTCCGCCACGAAATCCAAACCTCCTCGCAGTACCGCCGCCGCGCCTGCGCCAACCCCACCGGCACCGGCCCCACCCGTAGCCTGCGGTCCCGACTACGGCCCCGATGCCCCACCATGCGATGACCCTTCCGCCCCGCCGCCGCACGACCACTCCTCGCACGACCACGGCACTCCCAGTTCCCAGGACCACGATTCCTCCAGCGCTCACGGTCACACCGGCTCCGCCGATGTTCACCTCCACCCAGCCAGCAGCCTGACCTCCGGCGACATACTGCACGCCCACCGCGGCATCCACCAGCACGGAGTGAATCACGCCTTCGCCAGACTCATCATGGAAGCCGACCTCTCCACCACCGACAAAGTCCTCTGCAATCTCATCGCCATCTTCCCGGAAACCGGCAAACCCGCTTGGGGCTACGCCGCCGGCTACCGCCATTCCTTCAGCCACTCCTTCGCCGCAGGCATGGAAGGAATCGGCGACTTTTCCCCGGATGGGATGCACGAACTCATGGCCGGTGCCTACTGGTCTCCAGGGCACCGAACCCTCATCCGCGCTGGAGCCGACTTCGGACTGACCAGAGAATCACCCGACTTCACCCTCCGCGCCGGGCTCGTCTGGCGCTTCTGATGCCGCGCCAGAGAGGTCCGCTTGCTTTACTTCTCGAGATCAATGGCGCGGATAGCCTTGCGCAGAAACCGGATGCGGGCCGCCACGGCCTCGGCTGGCTTGCCGCCCGCTGCCTCGGCAATCGATTCATCCCCAGCGAGCAGCTGCACGAGCCAGCCACGCACCATCACATAGTGACGCGAGTCCGTTCCCAGCGCCGTCACCGCCTTAAGGCTTTCCGGCTTGTCCGGATTCCCCAGTGCCCGCTGCACCGCCAGAATCTGCCGCCCCAGCGCGAGGGCATCGGCATCCTCGGAAGACTGGGGCTCCACACCTCCTGCCGTCAGCAGGAGCAACGGAAGAATGGCCAGCACGCGGATCATGACAGCTTCAGCAGGTTACTTCGTGGCGGCCGCCCGTGCCTTCACGAACGCCGAAACCGCCTGTTCAAGATCCGCCCGCGTCAGCGCACTGCTCACCTGCGTGCGGATCCGCGCCTTCCCCTGCGGCACCACCGGGAAGAAGAAACCAACGGCATAAACACCCGATTCCAGCAGCTGCGACGCCATTTGCTGCGCCAGCCGCGCATCTCCCAGCATGATGGGAACAATCGGATGTTCCCCGGCGGAAATCTCGAAGCCCGCCGCCCGCATCGCCTCCACATACCACCGCGTGTTCTCCCAGAGCGTGTCCCGGAAGGAACTGTCCCGGCTCAGCATCTCCAGCACCTTCACGGAAACCGCCGCAATCACCGGAGCGAGCGTATTCGAGAACAGATAGGGCCTCGACCGCTGCCGCAGCAGACTGATGATCTCGCGCCGCCCGCTCGTGTAGCCACCACTGGCTCCCCCCAGCGCCTTGCCAAGCGTGCCCGTGATGATGTCCACACGGTCCACGACCCCGAACTTCTCATGCGTGCCCCGTCCCGTCGGCCCCACAAATCCCACCGCATGCGAGTCATCCATCATCACCAGCGCACCATAGCGGTCGGCCAGATCGCAGATCTCCCCCATGGGCGCATACGTTCCATCCATGCTGAAAACCCCATCCGTGGCAATCATCACATACCGCGCACCTCCCTCCCGGGCCTCGCGCAGCTTCGCCTCGAGATCCTCCATGTCACGGTTCTGATAGCGGAATCTCCGTGCCTTGCACAGCCGGATCCCATCAATGATGCTGGCATGATTGAGCGCATCGGAAATCACCGCGTCTTCCTCGGTCAGCAGCGTCTCGAAAAGCCCCCCGTTGGCATCAAAGCACGATGAATAGAGGATGGTATCCTCCGTCCCCACATAGGCGGAAATCGCCTGCTCCAGTTCCTGGTGCAGCGTCTGCGTCCCGCAGATGAAGCGCACGCTGCCCATCCCGTAGCCCCAGCGGTCAAGGGCCTCATGCGCCGCCGCAATCACTTCGGGATGATTGCCCAGCCCAAGGTAGTTGTTGGCACACATGATGACGACCTCGCGGCCATCGGCCAGCTTCGCCCTTCCTCCCTGGGGACTTTGGATGAGACGCTCGGTCTTGAAGAGCCCATCCCCCCGGATGGTCTCGAGCGTGGCGGCAACATGCTTCTGGTAGTCTCCGTACATGGCAAAAATCTGGTGGCTCTCCCTTTCCTACTCCGGCAGCCCCGTCGGAGGCGACTGCCCGCTGGCAGCCCGCTCAAATGATTCCCCGAACCGGGTGAACCCATCCGCAAAACCACCATGACTCAGAAAGAATTTTCCGCGCTCCACTCCCATGAACCGGTCGCGCCGGTCCTCCCTCCCAGTGGCGTCATGACTGAAGGTAGCCGACGTCAGCTCCGACCAGGCTCCCGATGCGGAACGAATCCACTGCGGGCCAAACAGGGCCTTGCGCCGCAGATGCCCCGTCGTTCCCCAGAAATTCTCGCTGAATGAATGCAGCCCGCGCAGCCATTTGCCGTCCTTCGGGGCGCGGAAGGTCGCCAGCCGGAACCATTGCTGCTGCCCGGGATGGTACCACCACCCCGTGTAATCCGTATGCCCACCCTCCGGACGGCAGGTCAGCCAGAACTTCTGCGCTTCTCCAGTCTTCCATGGATAGACGAAATGACTGTGCCCACCGGTACCCTCGCCGCCAAAGGCACTGGCCTCGACCCCTTCCCCCTTCGCAAGCAGCTGCACATGATTCTCCGGACGAACGTCCTTCCGGGAATCAGCCCCAGCCCCTTCCGCCGCATCCCAGACCGAGAAAATAATGCGGCGCTCCGTCTCCGAATTCACCTGCATGCCAAAGTAGCCACGGGCAAATCCGCAGGCCATGTAGAAGGTCGTCACCGGATCGTCCACGGCCGTGACCTCATTGTAGAATCCAACCACTTCCAGATCCTTCGGTACCTGATAGGCAAGATGCACCGACGCCGCATTGCGACGCGGCTTCCGGTTGAAATGCGCTCCCCCGGCGGCTGCCCCGTCCAGCACCAGCTCGACAATGTCCCCGGTCTCCGAACCCTGCGGACCCGCCGGCGCCAGCAAAATCCGCTCGTACCCCGGACCGGCTACCGCAAAGTTCCCGAAATCCAGCCGCTGCACGTCTCCGGTTCCCGTGAACTTCCGTTCCCTCGACTGACCCGCCACTTCCAGCCGTAGCCCCCCCGCAGCACCCGCCTTCAGCTTCACGGACAGCTGAATCTTCAGCTCTCCACCCAACGCAAACTGCCCGAACCAGACAGCCCGCTGGCCAGGATCACTCCAGCCCCGTACCACCTGTTCCCGTTCCGACATCTCAATGGCCTCGGGATCCGGATGACTGTAGGCCGTACCGCCAGGAACCCGCAGCTCCGCCGCAGCCACACATGGCAACAACAGCAGCGCCGGAATCATCGGAAGGCGGAAGAGCATTCCTCCGTTATGCGCCCATCCGCGGTTCCTGTAAAGGCAGAGCGGTCACCCGGTTGTCCTACTTTTCACACGCCGCCAGCAGTTCGTCCGGACTGAGCGTGGCCGTTCCGACCTTGCCCACGACAATGCCGCTCGCCATGTTCGAAAGTTCCGCCGCATCCGGCGCGCTGGCTCCCGCCGCAAGGGCCAGCGTAAAGAGAGCAATCGCCGTATCCCCAGCGCCCGACACATCAAAAACCTCCCGCGCCCGCGTCGGCGTGTGATAGACCGGCTTGCCCGGTTCCAGCAAGGCCATGCCATGCTCGCCCAGCGTGATCAGCAGCATGCGCGTCTCCCATTTGGCAAACAGGGCCTCGCCCAGCGATACCAGCGCTTTCATCAGCTCAACCTCGCTCACGTCACCAGGATCCATCAACCCTGCCGCCGCAAAGGCTTCCCGGCGGTTCGGCTTGATCACCGTGGCCCCATGCCATCTCAGCGGATTACCCGGGTTCGGATCCACTGAAACCGGCACTCCTGCCGCCGCCGCTTCCCGCAGCACCACATCGACCAATTCCTGAGTCAGAAATCCCTTCGCATAATCCTCAAGGATCACCGCGTCGGTCTCCGGCAACTGCGCCCGGAACCACGCAAGGGCCCGCGCAAGAGTCTCCGGAGAAGGCGGACGGATGGTTTCCCGGTCAATCCGCGCCATCTGCTGACTGCGCGCAATGATGCGGGTCTTCACAATCGTCTCGTGCTCAGGACTGACCAGAATCCCATCCGTGGCAATGCCTCCAGCCTCCAGCAGCCCCAGCAACTGGTCAGTCAGAAGCCCCGCTCCAGTTACCCCGAGCACATCAACCCGCCCCGCAAATGGCGCCAGATTACGCGCCACATTGGCCGCCCCTCCGGGATAGGCATCCTCCCTGACCACATGCACCACAGGAACGGGAGCCTCAGGAGAAATCCGCGTCACATTCCCCCAGATGAACCGGTCCAGCATGATGTCCCCGATCACCATGACCCGCAGCCCCCGGAACCGGGACAGTTGATCCTCCATGAATTGCCTTTGCATCGCCTGTGCTTAACCGCTGCCAGCGCCAACGCAACATGCGCCTCGCACCGCCGTCGGGAAAACGCTGCCAATGGGCAAACCAAGGCCGCACCCCCTCGCCTGCCAAACCCGTCAATCCAGGAGATCGTCCGGAAGCTGCCCGCCATTCGCCGCAATGCGCTGCAGCATTTCCCGGTGCAGCCAGATGTTCATCTTCGCGGAATCCTTCATGTCTCCCTTGTAGCCCAGTTCCTCCGCGAGTTCGCGCCGTGCCGAAAGACTGCTGTCGATGCCCACCAGCTTCATCATGTCCACAATCGATTTCCTCCAATCCAGCCCTTTCTCCTTCGAAGCTTTCGTCAGCCCATCCAGATACGCCGTCACATCGAAATCACGCGCCACCACCACTTCCTCCGCAGCGACCGCTGCCTTCGATGCCACCTTCGCCACCTCAGTCACCACCTCACCAGCGGAAACCGCTTCATCCTCAGCTCCCGATGCCGCGGGAGGGGCCTGCGGAGTTTCCTCTGACTCTTTCTTGCCGAAAATCCGTCCCATGAAGTTGGAGAACATGCCCATATGTCGTCGTTGGTTGGTGGTGGTTAGACTATCCGATTCTGCATACGCGCTCGGACTTCGCGAAGACCACCAGCCTACGCATCCGCGTAGTGCGCAGACAAAAGAGCCGGCCCCCCGAAAGGAGCCGGCTCGTAAGAGATCAGCGTTGCTGAATCCTGTGAATCAGAATCCGAAGCGGACACCGGCGCGGACGACGGTGTAGTCCTGCGTGTCGGATGCCCATGTGTAACGGGCGTCAGCGAAGAGACCCCAGCAGTTGCTCACGCGGTAGTCAAGACCGCCGCCAGCATGCCACACGTCCTGGTTTTCGCCATTGGTGTGGTAACCGCCACCGCCGAACACATAGGGAGCCAGGCAGAGGCTGCTGATCGGGGCACGGAGCACGAGGCTTCCCGTGAAGAGGTGGGTCACGCTGTCCGTAGCCGACCAGGTCGCATCGACCATGAAACCGACATTCGGCGTGAAGAAGTAGTCGTAGGCAAGACCGCCGCCGAAGGCGTCGTCAAGCTCGCCACCCCCATTCGGGAGAAGGCCGGAAGCATAGACGCTCACGGAGGAGGAACCGGCATTGAAGCAGTCGCACACGCCCGGAACCTTGAGGTCGGGCACCGGGCCTTTGGCCGGAGCCTTGCCAAGGGACGGGGTACCGGCTGTTGCGGTAGCGAGGCCGCAAGCTGCGGCAGCAAAGATGGAGATGGTGGTTTTGTTCATATTTACCAGGTTTTGGCGGGAGTTGTATTGACGGGTTGTGTTAAGGTTTCAACTGAATTTCGGTTCTTTTTTCGGGGAGGCATTTCCCAGCCCGGAACGGTCACTCACGGGATTTGATCTCGATGAGCATCTGGGCATTGCTCGGAAACTTGTTCATGAAATGAATCAGGCGCTCTGCCGCTTCGACGGGCTTGTGACCCGCCAGCCCGCGCCGGATGAGATGGATTTTCTCCATCTGATGCGGCGGCAGCAGCAACTCCTCCCGGCGGGTTCCGCTTTTGAAGATATCCACCGCCGGGTATATGTACTGCTGCGCAATCCTCCGGTCGAGAACCAGTTCCATGTTGCCGGTACCCTTGAACTCCTGAAAAATCAGTTCATCCGCCCGGCTGTTGGTCTCGACCAGCGCCGTCGCCACAATCGTGAGCGATCCCGCTTCGCGCGTGTTGCGCGCCGACGCAAAGAGACGCCGCGCCCCCTCGAGCGCCCGCGCATCGACTCCACCGGAAAGACTTCCCTTGCCGCTGCCGTGACCTCGCATGGCATTGTTGAAGGCCCGCGCCAGCCGGGTGATGGAATCCAGCAGCATGAAGACATGCTCGCCGGCCTCGACAAGCCGCTTGGCACGCTCAATGGCGAGGTGCGCAATCCGGATGTGCTCGCGGGGATCCCGGTCGTTGTTGCTGGACATGACCTCTGCCCGGGGCAGTGCTCTCGCAATCTCGGTGACTTCCTCGGGCCGCTCATCGACAAGCAGCACCATCAGCCTCGTGTCCTCGTAGTTTTCCTGCACTGCTTCCGCGATGTGCTGCAGAATGGTCGTCTTGCCCGCCCTTGGCGGGGCCACGATGAGCCCGCGCTGCCCGCGCCCGACCGGCGCAATGAAGTCGATGAGCCTGGTCGTATGCCTTCCCGGAACAGTCTCGAGGAGGTAGCGCTTGTTCGGATTGATCGCCGTCAGTTCCTCGAACAGAGGCAGCGTCCGGTAGACATCGGGATCGCGTCCATTGACCGTCCGGATCTCTACAATCTGCGGCCCCCTCCCGCCGCGGCGCATGACTCCATCAATCCAAACCCCTTCGCGCAGCCCATGCTCCCGGACCAGCTCGGGACTGACGAAGGGATCCGAAGGCATCGGCTGAAAGCCGCGGTCCCGGGGCCGCAGGAAACCGAATTCCTTGCCCGGTGAAATCTCGAGAATTCCGCTGCAGTCCTCCGGGGGACCCTGCACCGGTTCAGGGCGCGGACCACGATCCGGTCCCGCTGTGCCAACTGGCCCATCCTGCGGCTGACCTCCCGGCGGCACCTGCGCCTGCCGGTCCAGGTAGCGCTGCTGCTTGAGAAGCCGGAACTTCTCCTTCCGCTGTTTCCACCGTTCCCATTTCGTGAGCCGGCGGGACGGGTCGGCACCACCGCCAGCCGGAGATGACCCTCCCATTTCCACCGGCGCTTCGTCCCCCTCTGGCATCCGCTGCATCGAAGGACGCCGCCCATCGTGACCTCGCCCCTCACCGCGGCGGTCGGATCGGCCATCGCCGTCCCGGACCCGCTCCCCCCCAGTTGACGGTGAGCGGGCATCACGGTTGCCGGAACGTCCCGGACGACCCCGGCCAACAGGAGCAAATCCCGGCTCCCGACGATCACGCTGCGGCTGACGGCCGGAACTTTCCCCAGCCTCGGACCCCGCCCCCGTCGACTCCCCGGAAACAGTCGCGCCGGAGACCAGTTCGGCAGACGCGGCCGGAACCCTCACCGGAATCACCAGAGGCTCGGCCGCAGCAGGTTCCTCCGGGGCGTCCTCCGCAGAGACCACTGCCTTCTTCGCTGCCACCCGCCGGACCGCCTTCTTCTTCACAGGTGCCGGAACTTCCACAGCCTCTTTCACCACCGGCGCCTCAGGCACCTCAGGCTCCCGAACTGCCGGCGTGATCTTCTTCTTCGCCGCTGCCTTCCGCGCCACCTTCCGCACCGGCGCAGCCACCTCGATGGCAGGCACCACCTCCGCAGCAGGCAGCACCTTCTTCGCCACAGCCTTGCGGGCAGACACTTTCTTCGCCGCAGTTCGCTTGCGGGCAGGAACCACAGGCTCCGGGGAATCCAATTCGGAATCGGTCATGAGATCAGTCAGGGAATGGGTTGATCGAGGAAGCCGGCGTCATTCATCAAGCTGCGCCGCCACTTCGTCGGAAAATTCAAAATTCGCGTACACGTTCTGCGCGTCATCAAGGTCATCGAGGGAATCGAGCAGCTTCAGAATCTGCCGCGCCACAGCCACGTCCGTGACGGGCGCAGCCACTGACGGCTGGTAATTGAGGCGGATCGACGTGGCCTGCCACCCGCTGGCCCGCAGTTGTCCCGCCACCGCGTACAGTTTGTCGGGAGCCGTCACCACGAGGTGCTCGCCCTCGTCCGTCTGAATGTCGTCGGCCCCAGCCTCAAGCGCCACTTCCATGACCTCATCCTCTCCCGCCGCTTCGCCAGGAAGCCGGATTTCCCCCACCCGCAGAAACAGATGCGCGACACTGCCGGCACTTCCCATCGTGCCACCACCCTTATTGAAGGCGGAACGCACATCGGCCGAGGATCGGTTCTTGTTGTCGGTCACGCACTCCACCAGCATCGCCACTCCACCGGGCCCGTAGCCTTCGTAGGTGATCTCCTCCGGAATCGCACCCTCCAGTTCACCCAGCCCCTTGCGGATGGCACGGTCAATGTTGTCATTCGGCATGTTGGCCGCCCGCGCCGCCAGCAGGGCCGTGCGCAGACGGGGATTCAACTCGGGATCCCGGCCGCCAAGGCGGGCCGCCATGGTGACTTCCCGCGAGATCTTCGAGAAGACCTTGCCTTTCTTCGCGTCGACACGCTCTTTGATGTGCTTAACCTTCGACCACTTATTGTGTCCGGCCATGGTTGCTGGGGTAATGAGGAATGGGAAATAGAGAAGAGGGCCGACTCGCAGTTCCGGAGAATGACAGGCACCCGCCGCCCAGGGGTACGGGGAGAATCAGATGCCGCCATCCGCCCGGGAGGAAACCCGTCAGGGGCAATGTCTCCGGCGCATCGGGAGCTGGACAGTTTCTGAAGTCCCGGCTCCCGGAAACGCCCAGCTGACCACAGGGTGGATTCAGCCGTCAGAGGAAACTTGTGACGCAGATTGCCCGCACCGCGCCTGCTTGGCAACATTTTTTTTGCCTGACAGATTCCACTCCATTTCGCGTTTGCGCGCACCCGGCGCGGATGCCTTGACTGCCCGCATGCAGCCAGCCAGCCTCTTTGATCTCAGCGGAAAGACGGCGGTCATCATCGGCGGCACCGGCGAACTCTGCGGAGCCATGGCCGAAGCCCTTGCCGCGGCCGGAGCCCACGCCGTTCTCGCAGGACGCAGCGAGGAAAAGGCCGGGGGCCGGCTGGCGAAGATCAGAAGTTCGGGCGGCCAGGGATCCTTCATCCCGGTCGAAGCTGCCGAACGCAGCAGCCTCGCAGAACTGCTCGCCACCACCCTCGCTGCCCACGGCAAGGTCGATATCCTCATCAATGGAGCCGGTGCAAACTCCCCGACCCCGTTCCTGGAAATCACCGACGAGGAATACGAACGTCTCTTCCGCATCAATACGACCGCGGTCTTCATGGCCTGCCAGATCTTCGGCAGGTACTTCGTGGAAAACCATATCCGCGCCTCCATCATCAATGTCGGCAGCATGAGCGGTCTCCTCCCCCTCAGCCGGGTCTTCACCTATTCCATGACCAAGGCCGCCGTCCATAATCTCAGCCGCAACCTCGCCCGCGAGTGGGCCCCCCACGGCATCAGGGTCAATACCCTCGTGCCAGGCTTCTTCCCCGCCGAACAGAACCGCCAGGTCCTCAATCCGGAACGCGTCGGAAACATCCTGCGCCATACCCCCATGCAGCGCTTCGGAAGCGCCGGGGAACTGGCCGGAGCCACCCTCCTCCTCGCCTCGGATCAGGCCGGCAGCTTCATCACCGGCACCGAACTCGTGGTCGATGGCGGATACAGTGCCATGACCATCTGAACGGCCATGCCCTTCCGCTCCACACAATTCCTGCGGGCACTGGCCACCGCCCTCGTCCTTTCCTCCTGCCAGCAGAACCGTCCCATGCCCATGAGTTCACCGTCCGGCGTCCCCCTGCGCGGGCAATTCCCAGACGGACGGATCGACCTCGCCGACGGCAGCCGCTGGCTCGCCCAACCCGCCGGACAAAGCGCCACGCTGCGCTGGCGGCCGGGTGATCCCATCATGGTCCGCCGATCCGGTCATCCGGTCTGGCCCGCCCTCCTGACCCATCCGGTCTCAGGCACCCGTTCACTCGCCAGAAACCTGCCCCGCTGATCAGCCCACCCATGCAACGATTCCGCCTCGCTCCAGGTTCGCCCGAATTCTCCGCCATCGCCTTCGGTACATGGCGCCTCATCCGCCACGGCACGGAAGCCTCCGCCAGCGATCTCCTCTCGCTGCTGCACACCTGCCTCGATGCCGGCATCACGACCATCGATACCGCCGAAATCTACGGAACCTACCGGGTCGAAGAACGCATCGGCGACGCCCTCCAGCTCGACCCCTCCCTCCGCACCCGTTTCGAATTCATCACCAAGGCCGGTATCTACGCCCCCTGCGAATTCCACCCGGAACGCCGCACTTCCTTCTACAACACCAGCGCCAGCCGGCTCGTCCGCAGCGCCGAGAAATCCCTGCGCTTCCTCGGCCTCGAAACCCTCGACCTCTTCCTCGTCCACCGGCCCGACTGGTTCACCCACCCGGAAGACACCGCCGCCGGGCTCAATCAGCTCCTCCAGTCCGGCAAGGCCCGCTCGGTCGGCGTTTCCAATTACACCCCTTCCCAGTTCGATGCCCTGAGCCGCTTCATGGACCAGCCACTCGTCACCAATCAGATCGAATTCAGCCCGTTCCACTGCGACCCGATCTTCGATGGCTCTCTCGACCAGTGCTTCGCCCGGGGCATCCGACCCATGGCATGGTCTCCCACCGGCGGCGGACGCCTCTTCAGGGAAGATGACGAAGCCGCCAGACGCTTCCGCCACACCGCTGCATCGCTCTCCGCAAAATACGGGGGAGCCACCGACGACCAGCTCTGCTGCGCATGGATCCTCAGCCACCCATCATCCCCACAGGTCATCAGCGGCACCACAAGGGCCGACCGCCTCGCGCAGTTTGCCCGCGGAGCCTCCATGACGCTCGAACGCGAAGACTGGTACGCCCTCACCGAAGCCGCCCGCGGCAGCCGCATACCATAAAGGTCCCCACACGGAACCCCTCGCCACCTAGACCCTCCGGCCATCCCGGAGTGGACAGAAATTGAGAAGTTCGATCTCCACCGCGTGCTTCTTCTCGGGCTGACGCTCCACCACTGTCACCGAGCCATACTCAATGTGAAAGTGCGCCATGTTCGCCAGCCGCTGCCCCAGCAGCATCGCCAGAATCACCCGGATGACGCCCCCATGACAGGCCACCGCGACGCGCCGATGCGGATTCTCCTCCAGGATCCGCAGAAGACACGGTCCCACCCTCGCCACCAGTGCCGCGGCCGATTCCCCGCCGGGAATGCCACTCCCATCCAGCACCTCCAGCCAGTCAAAGGCACTCACCCCGAACTTCTCCTGCACTTCCTCCCAGCGCAATCCCGTCCAGCCACCGAAATCCACCTCCCGGAGATCCGGCAGCACCACCGGATCCATCCCCGTCCTGCGCAGCAGCGGCTCGACCGTCTCCCTCACCCGCCGCATCGGACTCATGTAAACCGCATCCAGCCCAACCCCGTCAAGCCAGCGCTCCACCGCTTCCCCCTGGGCCCGCCCCGCAGGCGACAACCCCATGTCAATCTGCGATCCGCCGAAGACCCGGTGATAGCGTTCCTCCACTTCTCCATGCCGGATCAGATACAGCTGCGTCGGATGATTCGGGAGATGCGCCTTCATGAATGGCGCGACCACAACACCACCACTACCCCCCGCGCCACCGGAAATCCGGAAACAGCCAACCTCAGCCGCCAAATTGCCGGATGACGTCTGCACAGACCGCGCCAATGTCCCCCGATGTATTCCGACGACGATATCCAGTACGCCCTCGAAACCACCGAGGTACTGCACGAACCGGACCGGCGCATCGATACCTTCGGATCCACCAGCTTCGAGTTCCGCCTCATCTCGGAACTCATGGACGACGTCGGACAAATCAGAGTCCGCAGCGGCCGCATCACCGCGGAAAAACCGCGTATCCTCAAACCAGAACCTTTCGGAGAACTCGACTTCGAAGGATTCGGTGAACCCGCCCGCGCCTTCGCAGAATGGCTCAAGGAACGCCTCGAAAGCTCCGCCCTCCTCCGCTACGGCTTCAGCTTCCGCAAAAGCGATGTCACCGAAAGCCTCGTGCACGATTCCCTCGCCGCCGTCAGCGACCGCGTCATCGCAGAAGCCCGCTCATCCGGAAATCCCCTCGTCGCCGTCATTCAGGGTGTCGATGACACATGGGAAATCAGCCTGCTCCGCTTCACCATCGAAATGATCCAGAAATCACAGCGCATCAACCTTTTCGACTTCAAGCGCCGCGGATTGCTCTGAAGCCCCCGGCCGCCGCCGCTTCCCGCCGCAGAGAAGCCCGCTGAGCGCCCAGAGCGAAAGCAGCACGCCAGCCCCGGCCATCACACAGGCACGCACAAACTGCGGCCCGCGCGGCCCACGCAGGTCAAAACTGAAAACCCGGCCGTGCCACTGCCGGGTCCATTCACGGAACGGATCGCCCTCGGCCCGCACGTTCTCCTCCTCGATCGGCGCATTCACCAGCCCGGCATACTTCACCGTCGAGACCAGCCGCACCGCCGCCACGTCTTCCCATGGCACCGCCGACGGCAGCGTGAAATCAACATTCACCTCGCGTGCCTCGAAGTCCAATCCCCGGATCCGGCCGGACTCCAGACTGCCTCCGCTCTTCCGGTCCACCGCGACATAAACGTCCGCTTCCTGCCAGCCGGCATCGGTACTCACAGCCTGACTGAACTCCAGCATGCGCCGGAGCGTGTCCTTCGAGAAGAGCTTGTGATCCTCCTTGATCAGTTCCTTCAGCGCGAGCGTCTTCTCCACACTGCGCTTCAGTTCCCCACGCTGCGTCAGCCGGGTCAGCCGCACGGATTCCACCCGGCCCCCGCGCTCCCGCAGAACCTCCTGCAAGCCCATCACCGCCAGCGGTAAACCGGGAACGAGCAGCAGCAGAGCCACCTGCCAGCGCGGAGCGGCCGGCCACAATCCGCGCGCCTCGTTCGCCAGCGCCCTCTGCAGCAGCCACCCCGACAGCGCCGAACAAAGAATCGCAAAGGAAAACAGATAGATCCCCATCGAGGGCATGATCCGCACATAGTCACCCACCTTCACCAGCATGATCGCCATCGCGATCACCAGCACATCCAGCATCGAATACTTGGCCGACCACGACGTCACCTGAATGATCCCATGCCGCAGCCCTCTCGGCAGCCAATGCTGGCCCGCCGCACACAGCAGACAGAGCAGCAGCTTCACGAGCGGAAACACCATGCTGAAAGTGAAGATCAGGACGGCCAGAAAATGATTGCCCGTTCCGTAGAAATCCCGGATCCCCGACCACACCGAGTACCACCGCGGTCCATCCACCGCATTGGCCACCAGCATCGCCGGAACAAAATACGCCGGAATCAGCGCTATCAGGCCCGCCAGCGCCCAGACGACCGCCCAGCGGTCCCAGGCGACCGCAGAGGGTTGGGTGACAGATGCCGGAGCGTTGGAAGGAGTCATGACCCTGACATCTGCCGCAGTTCTGCCCCGCTGTCCAGCACAGCCCCACCCTTCCCCGCCAAAGAGAAAAGGCCCCGGAGCACAAGCCCCGGAGCCTTCCCGTTCATTGTTTCGGCTCCCGCACGAACTCAGTTGGCAGCCGCAGGCTCAATGGCCAGCAGTTCCACCTCGAAAATCAGCGTGGCATTCGGCCCGATCTTTCCACCCGCTCCCTGAGCCCCATAGGCAAGATCGGAAGGAATCACGAACTTGTACTTGGATCCCACCGGCATGAGCTGAACGCCTTCGGTCCAGCCCTTGATGACCCGGTTCAGCGGGAACGAAATCGGTTCGCCACGGTCCACGGAACTGTCAAACACCGTCCCGTCAATCAAAGTGCCATGATAATGCACCTTGACCGTATCGGTCGCCGCCGGCTTGGCTCCCTCGCCAGCCTTGAGAACTTCATACTGGAGCCCGCTGGCGGTCGTCTTGACGCCTTCGCGCTTGCCGTTCTTCTCAAGAAAAGCCTTGCCAGCCTCGGTATTCTTCGGGCCAGCCGCAGCTGCAGCCGCCATCTGATGCTTCTGAATCGTCTCCTGCAGCTGCTGGTCGCTGAGCGTCGGCTTCTTGCCTTCCATGGTCTCCTTGAGGCCCTTCACGAGCGCTTCGAAGTCGGGCTTGAGTCCCTGCGACGAAATGTTCTTGCCGATCAGGCAGCCAAGGGCATAACCCACGTCGGAAGCAGTTGGCTCAGCCGGCACGGCCGCGGCACCTTTGCCTTCCTGGGCTTGCATCATGCCAGCCGAGGCCAGCGACAACAGTGCTGTAAGAATAGTCTTGCGCATCGGCCTGCTTTCCGTCCCCCTCTTCCCGCCGTCAATCGCACACTGCAGACGGTTGAACGGACGCCGCTTTCACCCGGACGACCTGCCACCGACGCAGCCGTCAGCATGCCCACAGCAGCCCCACGGGACCGCCCGGATCCATGAACTGACCGCTGATCTGCAGCGGTCCCGCCACGGCAGACCGTAGCTTCAGACCGCCCGGAAGCACCGCTCCCGGCACAGCCGCAGAAGGATCCGACTACGCCAGAATCCCATTGATGACATGGCCATGCACATCAGTCAGCCGCCGGTCCACCCCCGCGGTCCGGAACGTGAGCCGTTCGTGGTCGATTCCCATGAGATGCAGCACCGTCGCGTGCAGATCATAACACCATGTCACCCCCTCGGCCGCTTTACCGCCCAGTTCGTCGCTGCTCCCGTGCGACACCCCGGCACGGATGCCCGCCCCTGCCAGCCACGTCACAAAACTCCCGCCGTTGTGGTCCCGCCCGGCACTCCCCTGCGTGAATGGTGTCCGCCCGAACTCCGTGGTCCAGATCACCAGCGTGTCGTCCAGCAGCCCGCGCTGCGCCAGATCCTCCAGCAAGGCCGCAATCGGCTGGTCCACACTCACCGCAATCGCCGGCAGCTCCGTCTGGATGTTCCCATGATTGTCCCAGTTGTCCGCCGCCCCCTGCGGCCCGCTCCAGACCTGCACCATCCGCGTGCCCCGCTCAATCAGCCGCCGCGCCAGCAGACAGCGCCGCCCGAAATCCTCAGTCTCCTTCCTCTCCATCCCGTAATTCCTGCGCGTCACTTCGGATTCCCTCGAAAGATCAAAGGCCTCCGGTGCACTGAGCTGCATCTGCGCCGCCAGTTCATAACTCGCCAGCCGCGCCTCCAGCCGCGTGTCCCCGGGCCGCTCCGCGGCATGACGCACATTCATCGCCCGCAGAACCTCCCGCGCCTCGCGGTCCGCTTCCCCACCCGTGAACGATCGCTTCCGCAGCGGAAAGAGATCGGGCACCGGCTGCTCCGCCCCGGCCTGAATCACCGTCCCCTGGTGCCGCGCCGGAAGAAAACCAGCACTGAAATTCGCCCGCTGATTGTACGGAAGACCCCGCGCATCAGGAAGCACCACGAACTCCGGAAGATTCTGACTGAGGCTCCCCAGCGCATACGAAATCCATGCCCCCATGCACGGAAAACCCGGCAGCACAAAGCCAGTGTTCATCATGTAACTGGCCGGTCCATGCACACTCGTCTTCGATGTCATGGCCATCAGGAAAGCCATCCGGTCGACCTGCTTCGCCTGCTCTGGAAAGACACTCGATACCCACCGCCCGGACTGTCCGTGCTGCTGAAACGCAAATGGACTCTTCATGACCGCACCGCAATCGCCGGTCTGCCCCTCCGGCCGCACCTTCGGACCCAGCATCTGCCCATGATGCTTCTCCAGAGCCGGCTTGTAATCAAAGGTGTCCATCGGACTCGCCCCGCCATTCATGAACAGCTGAATCACCCGTTTCACCTTCGCAGGATGATGCAGCCCGCCATTCAGCTCCGCTCCGCCGGCCACCGCCTCGCGCGTCAGCATCTGCGCAAAGGCCAGTCCCGCCAGACCACCACCCGCCTGCCACAGGACTTCCCGCCGGCTCATCCGGCCACCACCATCAGCAGCATCCATCTTCTTCATTTCCCCATCCTCATACGTTCCACCCAACCCGCTTTTGCACCCGCACGCACCAGCCCCAGATTCTCCTCCACGGGTGGCCGATGTAAACTTTCGTACAACATCACAGACCTTGCCTGTCCTCCGTCCGTGACCAAACTGCCAGCCATGAAATTCGGACGCCTGCTCTCCGCCCTCACTGCCATCTTCCTCCCTGCCGCCGCCCCCGCCGAGGAAAATCCCCTCCCCTCGTGGAACGAAGGACCCGCCCGCAAGGCCATCCTTTCCTTCGTGACCCGCGTCACCACCGAAGGTTCCACGGACTTTGTCCCCCAGCCCCAGCGCATCGCCACGTTCGACAACGACGGCACCCTCTGGAGCGAACAACCCATGTACTTCCAGGCCTTCTTCGCCTTCGACCGCGTCCGCGCCCTCGCCCCGCAGCACCCGGAATGGAAGGAAAAGGAACCCTTCGCCTCAGTCCTCCGCGGCGAACCAGCCAAGGCCCTCGCCGGAGGCGAACACGCCCTCGTCGAAATGATCATGGCCACCCACGCCGGCATGAACACCGAGGAATTCGAGAAAACCGTCACCGACTGGATCGCCACAGCCCGCCACCCGAAAACCGGACGGCCCTTCACGGAAATGATCTACCAGCCCATGCTCGAACTGCTCGGCTTCCTCCGCTCCAAAGGATTCAAAACCTTCATCGTCTCCGGCGGCGGCATCGAATTCATGCGCCCATGGACCGAACGCGTCTACGGCATCCCCCCGGAACAGGTCATCGGCTCGAGCATCCGCACAAAATACGAACTCACCGACGGCAAACCATCCCTCGCCAGACTCCCGGAAGTCAACTTCATCGACGACAAAGCCGGTAAACCCGTCGGCATCCAGCAGCACATCGGCCGCCGACCCCTCATGGCCTTCGGCAATTCGGACGGCGATTTCCAGATGCTCGAATGGACCACCGCCGGCCCAGGCCCGCGCTTCGGCCTCCTCGTCCACCACAACGACGCCGCCCGCGAGTTCGCCTACGACCGCACCTCGCCCATCGGCCGCCTCGCCAAGGGCCTCGACGAAGCACCCAAACGCGGATGGACCGTTGTCAGCATGAAAGACGAGTGGTCGCAGATTTTTCCACCGAAAGCAGATTGAACTTTCGGTGGCTGCACCCTAGCATGCAGCCCTTACGACCTATGCACTTTCCTCACGTCGCCCCGTCTCTGACTCTCACTGCGCTCGTAACGCTGATCGCAGCTTCCAGCATCTCCGCTCAGACTCTCCCCACCACGGGCACTGTCGAGACGCGGATCGGAAAACTCGAACTCAGGAATGGCTACCCGACTCAGGAATCTGCGGCCAGAGTCTTCGACTCCATCGATCACCAGCGCGCCTGCCAGGCCTACCTCTGGGCTCTCCCCCTCATGGCCATGCAGCAGTGGCAGCAGGAACACCTCACCAAATTCGGTGCAGGCAATCTGGACTACGTCGACTACCTCACCTTCAAGGACAAACTCGGCCTCCTCACCGCCAACGCCACCACGCCGTACATCATGTCGTTCCCGAACATGAAGGAGACCGGCCCGCTCGTCTTCGAAGTCCCCGCCGGACCCACCGCCGGCGGCTTCACCGACTTCTGGCAGCGCCCCATCACCGACTCCGGCCAGACCGGCCCCGACAAAGGCGCGGGCGGCAAATACCTCATTCTCGGTCCCGACGATCCGGAGATCCGCCCCGAAGGCTACTATGTCTTCCGCTCGCCAACGGTGAACATCTTCTCCGCTCACCGCGCCCTCGATCCCGATCCCGTGAAAGCCAAAGCACTCGTTGACGGTCTGCGCATCTACCCCTACAGCCAACGCGGCAACCCACCTCCCACCCGCCACATCTCACCCGCCGGCCGCAAATGGAGCGGCGAACAACCACGCGGACTCGCCTACTGGGAAGGGCTTTCAAAAGTCATCAACGAGGAACCGGTCATCGAACGCGACCGCATCATGATGGGCATGCTCCAGCCGCTCGGCATCGAAAAGGGCAAGCAGTTCAACCCGACCGATCGCCTGAAAGCAATTCTCACTGATGCCACCATGGTCGGCGAAGTGATGGCCCGCATGATCGGCTATGAAAAACGCTTCGAAGGCGTAAAGGTATGGCCCGGAAAAAACTGGGAAATCTCGCTCTGCCTCACGGAAACCAACCAGGAGGCACCCCACCACACCCAACTCGATGAACGCAGTTCGTGGTTCTACGAAGCGGTCGGGGTTTCGGTCGGCATGATGGGCCGCACGGTCGGCTTCGGCCAAGTATACCTCGAGTCGTCCAAGGACAAATCCGGGGAATGGCTCGATGGCAGCAAAACCTACAAACTCACCGTCCCCAAGGACGCACCCGTCGCTCAGTTCTGGTCATTCACCGTCTATGACAATGAGACCCGCTGTTTCGTGGATACCGGCGTTCCCCCGGACCGCTCCTCCCGCGACAACATCGTCAGAAACCCCGACGGCTCCGTCGACCTCTACTTTGGTCCCACCCCACCCTCCGGCAAACCCGAAAGCAACTGGATCAAGACTCTCCCCGGCAAAGGCTGGTTCACCTACTTCCGTCTCTATGGACCAACCCAGGCATATTTCGACCGTTCGTGGGTTCTCCCGGATATCGAACCCATTCCCTGAAATGCTCCGGCAACTCACGGTCTGCACCTTCCTCTGCCTCTGCGCCGCCACGGCCCGCTCCCAGTCCTCCGCCACGGCCCCGTTCCAACCCACCAGCGAAAACAAATCCCCGGCTCCCGGACCCGCCACCGCCGGCATGGTCTGGATCCCCGGCGGAGAATTCTCCATGGGATCGGACGCGAAAGACGAATCGCTCTGCGAACAACCTGGCGTCACCCGCGATGCCCAGCCCGTCCACCGCGTCTACGTCGATGGCTTCTGGATGGACCGCCACGAGGTCACCAATGAAGAATTCGCCGCCTTCGTCGCCGCCACGGGCTACCGCACCATCGCCGAGATCGCCCCGACCAAGGAGGAATTCCCCACCGCTCCCCCGGAAAACCTCGTAGCCGGTTCCACGGTCTTCACACCCACCGAAAAGCCCGTCAAACTCGACAACTACTTCCAGTGGTGGCGCTACGAAGTGGGCGCCTGCTGGAAACACCCCGAAGGCCCAAAATCGGATATCCGCGGCAAGGACAAGTACCCCGTCGTCCAGATCGCCTACCCAGACGCCGCCGCCTACGCCAAATGGGCCGGCAAACGCCTCCCCACAGAAGCCGAATGGGAATTCGCCGCCCGCGGCGGACGCGCCGGAGAACCCTACACATGGGGCCGCGAACTCAAACCCGGCGGACGCTGGATGGCCAATACCCATCAGGGAATGTTTCCTGTGAATGACTCCGGCGACGACGGGTTCCCCGGCCTCGCCCCCGTGCTGTCCTTCCCACCCAACCCCTACGGCCTCTTCGACATGGGCGGCAATGCGTGGGAATGGGTCAGCGACTGGTACCGCCCTGATACCTACGCCCGCCGCAAACTCCTCGGCACCATCGAACGCAATCCCACCGGCCCATCCGCACCCTACGACCCCACGGAACCCACCGAAAAGAAACGCGTCCACCGCGGCGGTTCGTTCCTCTGCTCGGTTCAGTACTGCACCCGCTACCTCGTCGGCTCCCGCGGCAAAGGCGAAGAAAAGACGGCCAGCAATCACGTCGGCTTCCGCTGCGTGAAACCAGCCCGCTGAGCCAACCCATCCGGAGGCTCCCCACCCATGAGCCAAGTCACCATCATCTGGTCCATGGTGGCCTCGGCCTGCCTCGTGCTCGCGGCCATCCACCTCCTCGTCTGGTCGCGCCACCGCCAGAGCCGCGACCGCGTCGCCCTCGGCATCCACTGCCTCGCCACCGCAGCCATGGCCTTCACGGAACTGGCCCTCATGCGCTCAGCTTCCACCGATGCCAGCGCCAGCCTGCTCCGATGGTACCAGATCCCCGTCTGGGTCAACTATACCGCTGTCGTCCTGTTCACTTCATGGCACCTCAAGGCCGGACGGCCATGGCTCGGCTCCCTGGGCATCCTCACCAGAACCATCGCCCTCTTTCTGAATTTCACCTCCGGCGTCAATGTCAACTTCGCCGCGATCACGAGTCTCCGGACCATCTCCTTCCTCGGCGAAGCCGTGACCATTCCAGCAGGCCCGCCCAACCCCTTCATGCCGGTCGCACAGCTTTCGCTGTTCCTCCTCATCGCCTACCTCATCGATGCCGCCATCACCGTCTGGAAACGCGGCGAGAAAAGCCGCGCCATCCTCGTCCCTGCCACCATGGCCGCATGGATCGCCGGAGGCACCGCCCACGCCATTCTCTCGTTCTGGGGCCTCGCCGATGTCCCCATGGCAGCCTGCCTATACTTCCTCGGCATGATCGCCACCATGGCTTTCGAACTGAGCCGCGATACCCTCCGGGCCGGAAGCCTCGCCGAAGAACTCCGCACCACCAAAGAAGACCGCCGTCAGGAAGTGGCTCACCTCGGGCGCGTCGCCACCGTCAGCGGACTCTCCGTGTCCCTCGCCCACGAGATGAATCAACCCCTCGGCATCATTCTCAGCAACGCCCAGGCCGCCCAGCGCCTTCTCGCCAGAGATAATCCGGACCTCGTCACCGTCCGCCAGATCATTGCCGACATCATCAGCGAGAACCGCCGCGCCTCCGAAGTCATCCGCCGCACGCGCGACCTTCTCCGCCGCGGAGAAGTCCGCCAGCAGCCGATTCTCATCAACGCCATCGCATCGGAAGTCCTCAACCTCGCCGGACCACTCCTCCGCGATCAGCATGTCGCTGTCACCTGTGATCTCGACCCCACTCCCCCCTCCATCCTCGCCGACCCCATCCAGATGCAGCAGGTTCTCCTCAATCTCGTCCTCAATGCCTGCGAAGCAATGGAGCATACCCCGCAGGACCAACGCCGCCTCCACCTCTCCACCCATCACGCTAAGGACTCCATCCACCTCACCCTCAAAGACTCGGGCCGCGGCCTGCCTGCGGACCCGGAATCCATCTTCACTCCATTCCACACCACCAAGGAACAGGGCCTCGGCATGGGCCTCCCCATCTGCCGCTCCATCACCGAAGCCCACCACGGCCAGATCTGGGCAGAACCCAACGACCCCTCGGGTGCCGCCTTCCACCTCGTCCTCCCCACCGCTCCCTCACAGGATACCCTTCTGCCTTCTGCTAAACTTTAGTTTCATTGCAGGCACCCCGCGGAAATGGTACCGTACCCGCTGGTTCGTTTGCGAGCCAGTCCAACAACAACACCCATCAGTGAACAAGCACTCCATCCTAAAACTCCTTGGCGTCGCCCTCTGCGCCGCCATCGCTCCGGCCTCGGTCGGTGCCGCGGAAACCGCCAAACCCAATATTCTCGTGATCTGGGGCGATGACATCGGCCAGTTCAACATCAGTGCCTACAACCGGGGCATGATGGGATACCGCACGCCTAACATCGACCGGCTCGCCACCGAAGGTGCCCTCTTCACAGACTGGTACGGTCAGCAGAGCTGCACCGCCGGACGCGCCGCCTTCATCACCGGCCAGTCCCCCATCCGCTCGGGCCTCACCAAAGTCGGTCTCCCCGGTGCCCCGGAAGGCATGAAAAAGGAAGACCCCACCATGGCCACCATCCTCCGCGCCCAGGGATACATGACCGGCCAATTCGGCAAGAATCACCTCGGCGACCGTGACGAAATGCTCCCCAGCAACCACGGCTTCGACGAATTCTTCGGAAACCTCTACCACCTCAACGCGGAAGAGGAACCCGAGAACCCGGACTATCCCAAGGATCCCGCCTTCAAGAAGCAGTTCGGCCCCCGCGGAGTCATCCACAGCTTCTCCGATGGCCGCATCACGGACACCGGTCCCCTCACCCGCAAGCGCATGGAGACCATCGATGAAGAGGTGACCACCAAGGCCCTCGACTTCATGGAACGCGCCAAGAAGGCCCAGAAACCCTTCTTCCTCTGGTGGAACTCCACCCGCATGCACATCTTCACCCACCTGAAGGCCGAATCCGAAGGCAAAACCGGCCTCGGTGTCTACGCCGACGGCATGGTGGAACACGACGGCCACGTCGGTCAGGTCCTCGACAAACTCAAGGAACTCGGCCTCGAAGACAATACCATCGTCATGTACTCGACCGACAATGGCGCGGAAACCTTCACATGGCCCGATGGCGGCACCACCATGTTCCGCGGTGAAAAGAATACCCAGTGGGAGGGCGGCTACCGCGTTCCTACCCTCATCCGCTGGCCCGGCGTCATCAAGCCCGGCACCGTCATCAATGACATCGCCGCCCACGAAGACATGCTGACCACCTTCGCCGCCGCTGCCGGCGACTCCACCGTCGTCGCGGATCTCAAGAAAGGCCGCACCATCGGCGACCGCACCTACAAGGTCCACCTCGACGGCTACGACCTCGCCCCCGCCCTCAAGGGTACCGCCCCATGGCCCCGGAAGGAATTCATCTACTGGACCGACGACGGCAGCGTGGCCGCCCTCCGCTACGGCAACTGGAAAGTCACCTTCCTCAAACAGGAAGCCGAAGGCCTCAAGGTCTGGCAGGAACCCTTCACGGAACTCCGCGCCCCGCTCATCACCAACCTCCGCATGGATCCCTTCGAGCGCGCCGAAGAGGAAAATGCCATGGGCTACCAGCGCTGGTACCTCGACCGCATGTTCCTCATCGCCCCAGCCGCCGGATACGTCGGCCAGTGGCTCCAGAGCTTCCGCGAATTCCCCCCGCGGCAGAAGCCCGGCAGCTTCAACCTGGAACGCGTGATGGAAGCAGTCACCAAACCGCAGCCGAACTGAGTTCCACTCTCCTCTGACAAGACGCCGCGGGTTGTTCCTCGAACAGCCCGCGGCGTTCTGCTTTTCAGAAATCAGCTTTCCCCGCTGACTGCCCCCGGCCAGCATCACATGCCCCCGCCGCAGACGCCCAGTCTGCACTCCATCGCTAGCGGGCCCGTGGCTTCATCCGCCCAGCCTCCCGAACCCGTCCCGGCTTGCCGGATTCCCGGCCCGCCCGCAGCCTCAGCGTCTTTGGCCCACCCGCCCGTCCGCCCTCGCCAGTCTGCACAAGGCCGGCAAAGAGAACGACCACCACCGCCGCCCGCAGCACGACGGCCACCACCGCCAACGGAGGCGGCAGCCGCTTCACCGCCAGCACCAGCAGCACTTCCGCCGTCAGAATCCACGCCGCCGCCACGCAGATCCACGACAGCAGCGCCGCCATCCCTCCAGCCCGATGCTCCCACCATCGGCCTGCCGCCAGCGCCAAGGCCCCAATCCCAAGCGCCACCACCCCCAAGGGCTCCGGCAAAAAGACCGCCAACCCCGTCACCGCAACCGCCACCACCAGCCGAACCCAGTCGCGCAAGCCCATGTAAACCGACTGCCTCCAGCCATCAGTCCAGCCCACCGGAACCGCCGACGCCAACCCAATCCGCCATCGTTCCGCCATGACCGCGTTTCCCATCGCCACCAGCGGCACCGCCAGGAGAACCGCCGCCTTTCCCACCAATCCCTCGTCCCCCGCCCACGCCAGCCAGACCAGCGCAGCCGCCCCCGCCACCACCAGGCCAGGGAACACCCGGCGGACCACCGGAGCAAACCCCTCCAATCCCGCACGCCAGCCGTCCCGGACTCCCGGAAAACCAACCGCCAAACCCACCACCAGCAGCAGCGCCGGCCAGTCGCTCAGCACCAGCCAGTGCAGCGACATCGACCCCAGTTCCACCGCTCCCTCCGCCACCCGGCCTTGCCCTTCCCGTGCGAAAAACCCACCCCCGCGCAGCAAATCCCCCACAGCCATCAGCGCAGGCACCCACAGCAGCCATGCCTGCCGACCCAGCAGCCGCACCCCCTCCCGGAAAACCCCACGGCACGGATTCACCCACGCCACCGCAGCGGAACACACGAACGCCGATGCAACCCACGCCCACAGCTGCCATACGGGAGAGTTCATCCCCGCAGACTCAGCGGATCAGCCCCCAGTGCGGCCGGAACGGCCAGTACACCACAAAGGCAGGTCCCACCAGATTCCGCTCAGGCACCGGACCCCAGTTCCGGCTGTCGAAACTATGCGGACTGTTGTCCCCCATCGCCATGTAACCCCGCTGACCAGGCTCGGCAGGAAGCGTCACCTCATCGGTCTCTCCCACATTCACAAAACCCAGATAGTTGGCCACCAGCGGCGGCTGCGGCATCGACGGCATCTGGTACCCGGGATAATCATAGCCCGTCACCGACGGCCCGCACTCCATCACCTTGCGAATCCCCGGATCCTGCGCCGGAACCCCATTCACCAGCAACTGCGGCGGCCGTACCTGCAGCCGATCCCCCGGCAACCCCGTCAGCCGCTTGATGTAATGCTGCGACTTCGTACCCGGCGGCGGCACAATCCCCGTAATCCCATTCGTGCTGAAGACAAAAACCTCCCCACGCGACGGCCGCCGGAAGTGATACGACATCTTGTCGACCAGCAGCTGATCCCCCGAATCAATGTAGCCCCGCGCAAAAACATCCCCGCCCCGGAACACCAGCCGCCGCGGCCTGCCAGACGGATCCACTCCCGTCCTCAGCTTCTCAAACTGCGCCCCGGGACTGTCATCCGCCCGGATATTCACACTGAGCGACCGCACCGCCGCATCCATGCACAACTCACCAAGCAACTGCCGCGCCGGCGCATACACCGTCAGCTGACCCTTGTCGAAATACAGATCCGTGAACGTAAAGAAATTCACCTTCGACCGCTGCCGGTAGCCAAGGAATTCCGCCTCGCCCCACTCCTTCGGAATCTCCCGGTCCACATAGTTCCTTCCCCGCCACACGTACTCCCAGCCCTTCACCGCCAAATTCGGCAGCTCCTTCCGGTCCTCCACCCGCTTCGCTGTGATCCCGTTGAGCGTCGGCTGCATCGACGCCGTCGGAATCTTGAACGGCTGCAGATAGTATGACCGGATCCCGAGCGCCACAATCACCGCCACAATGATCACTTCCAGATTCTCCCGGAATGGCGAAGAACGATACCCCGGCACCGCCGTCTCACAGCTCCGGATCAGCTTCGGCTCAATCTCCGTCAGCGCCGGCCGATCCCGCTCCTTGAGCGCCTTGCGGAACGCAGACCGCATGTCCTCGACCTCCTGCAGCCGCTCCGGCGGCATGAGATCCCGCTGGTACGCCACAAACTTGTCCACGCCCTTGGAGAGATCACGGAACTTCCTGAGCCACGGCGGTGTGAAGAACGGTATCATGGGGAAATCTCGGTACGTGGGGCGTCAGTCTCCCGTCTTGAGCACCTCCACAAAGGCCTCCTGCGGAATGTTCACCTTGCCAATCATCTTCATGCGCTTCTTCCCCTCCTTCTGCTTCTCCAGCAGCTTGCGCTTCCGCGAGATGTCCCCCCCATAGCACTTCGCTGTCACGTTCTTGCGCATCGCCCCGAGACTCTCCCGCGC
>Ga0315904_10001253_pt1 | contig 39978 bp, 61 predicted proteins | sample LakEriMetagenome_6_FD_203529 | JGI IMG/M metagenome (GOLD analysis project Ga0315904, IMG submission 203529) | Freshwater fungal communities from buoy surface, Lake Erie, Ohio, United States - Buoy 12 MA120 | ecosystem: Environmental > Aquatic > Freshwater > Lake | place: USA: Lake Erie, Ohio... | reverse complement strand
CCAAAGGGTGCGCCAGGGCCATCGGCACTGATGAGCACAGCGGTGCGCGTGGAGTCCCAGCGAGCAAGCGCGACGCGCGTAGGCGCAGTGACGGCCCACCCAGCGGTCGACCACGAGCCAAACGAGTCTGAAAGGTTGGCAGCGCAAAGGCGCACATTGGGTATCAAGTTCGCGCAGATGACGCGACTTGCTGAAGCGTCGTAGAAGACAGTCGTCAACGCATAGGAGGCGTCAACAAGCGAGGCGTTGCCACTGTCGCTCTTGAGGTGGAGGATGCTTGTGGAGGCTCCGGTTGGGAACACGACGTAGACATCGCCGCCGTTGACCGTGCACCCGAACTTGGCGCCACTGGAGTACGTGCCCGTGAAGTCCGCTGCGCTGCCGAATGTGTAGGTGCCAGACGATAGCGTGTAGTCCGCGAAGCCGATGCGATTCGACTGCGTCTGCCCGACGATGGTGAAGCGTCGCGTCGAGGAGCCTGTTTCCACGCCCAGCACGTACGCACGCCCTTGAACGAACCCGGTGACAAGCGTAGGGCCCGAGATGATGCGCAGAGCGCCGTCCGCAACATCGAAGAACGTCGCGTAAGTGCCAATCGACGTGAGCGCGCCGGTGCCATCGCGTGCGGCCTTCGCGTACACGACACACATCACGTCAGCGACGATTGCGATGTCGACGTTGAACACGTCGTCGCCACCACGCACAAGCGGGTCAACGAGCGTCGCCGAGGGGATTGGCGCGTTCTCGTTCGTCTCGCGCCACAGTGCAGAAACGGTGTCGAAGGTGAAGGTGCCCTTCGTCGTCTTCGCGACGGTAGTGCCGTCTGCCTCGGCCACGGAGACGATTTGTCCCGTCGAACCCGGCAAGCCCGTCGAAGGCTTCAGGTCCATCGAGTAGCTCTTGCCAGCGATGCCCGTGCGCGGGAACCGGATGTTGGATGCAAGCTCGTTGCCTTCGACGAGGGCGCGCGCCTTGTCGTCCGCTTGGCCAGAGCCGATAGGAACCGAGACAACCTGTCGTTGCAGCGTCATGGGATTGGCGTTCCGAGTAGGCCTGCAACCGCTGCTGCGAGGCGCGTGATAGCTTCGTCCTTCGTTGTCGGCGCAGGAGTGGCCCAATCCGACGCTGTGGCCGCATAGACGCCGCTGGACGTCCCCAGCGCATTCACATCTTGACGCATCTGGTCGAAGCCTCGTTGCGCGACGTCAAGCGTCTTGTCGTGGTCAGGAAGGCCCGTGCGCGTAAGTGAAACGCGGCGAGCGAACGTCATCGACGCACCCGCACAACGCGCTTGCGCTTGAACGAGTCGCGGCTCTTCGTCGCAGGCACGATCTCACGCTGCCAAACTTGGTCGCGCATGCCCATCCACACGCTCACATCTGTTTCTTCGGCGCCGAGCACTTGGATGGTCGTGTCGTAGACGACCCACGCGTCCCAGCCTGGAAGGCAATGCAGGAGGTCAGCATCAGAGCCTAGGATGGTTGGCGTTGGGATGAAGTAGTACTCAATCGTCGCGTCTGCTGACGGCGATGGGAGCATTTCGAGCTGCGGCGCGCCACCAAGGATTCCCGCAAGGCGGTAGTACCATGGGCCTTCCGGCAAGTCGTTGTTGAGGATGTCGCTGCGCTCAAGCGTCTGAAACGGGTCGAGGTCGCGACGCGTGCCGTCCGCGAGGATGACCGTCACGGAGCGTAGTTGCCACACCGCCGCAGAGAGCGTGATGCCAGTCGTCCCAGCGGTCATCGTTGCAGTGTCGACGCTAAGCAAAAGAGAGGAAGCCCCATCCGCAAGCCCTGCGAAGAGCGAGCGAATGGAGCCGTTCAGCATCTCGTTGAGTTGCGAATCGGTTGGACGCTGAGCACCCTCAGTGTCGGTCGTGACGCGCACGCGGTCGCGTAGCGCCAAAAGAGACACTGAGTGCATCGTGAGTCCTTAAACGCTGGTCTCTTGGAAAGAGAGGACGATGGTGATTTCGCTGCCCGATGCGAGGTCCGCGACGGCGCCGCTGGTCAACGTTGAGAACTTCACCGTGCGAGCGGTCGCGCCGGTCTGCGTGCGGTCAGGGAGACCAACCGCAACGCCCTGTGTGATGGTTGGGTTTCCAGACGTGACGCCAACACGAACCATCGCGTTCACGTGGACGAGGAGACCCTTGAAGCGCTGGTCCCACACGACAGTGTACTGCCCTGCCGCCGAGCGCGTGACCGTGATGGCGCCCTTGTTCGAGCCGCGCCACGTGGATGCAGCGGGGACGGCCCCGGACGCGCCCACCGCAAACGTCACGATAACGTTCGTGAGAGCAGGCCCGAAGTTTTGGACTGAGTTGCACGAACTCATGACTACACCGCCACGCGGATACTGTTGCCAGGAGCGCGACAGGCGAGTTCGGCGTAGTAGCCGATGCGGCCCTCTACCGTGTCTTCGCCCTCCATCATCTTGAAGTAGTTGCCTTGGCCACCCTCGCTGTGGTCGATGGGGCCGGGGCACTCGCCCTTCGAGAGGAGCGTCCAGTCGTCGAGCTTCAGGCCCCAGCACACATCGATGGGGCAGTCAGCGTCGGCGATGACCGGCACGACGCCTGCGGGCGTGCGCACGGAGAGCGCGGTGTAGCCGAACTTCTCGTCAGCCGACTTGAGGTCCGTGGTCGCCTTGTTGTCGAGCTGCAACTCAAGGTCGGCCCAACGGTCGGGGTGCATGAAGTAGTGCGTGATTTTCGCACCGTTCTTCGCCGCGTACGCGCGCGAGCGCTGGATGGTCTCCAAGAGCGGGAGCGACGCGTTGTAACGCAAGCCGCCGAGGCGCGAGGAGTCGAGCGCGCGGTTCACCCCGTACAACGTGTCGGTGGGCGCCGTTGCGGGGATGTAGCGGTCGAGGCCCGTGATTTTCAGGCCGATGTCGCCGTTCTGGAAGAGGTAGTCGTTGACGGCCAATGCCGCCACGGTGCCACCACCGCAGGTGATGCTCGATGCGCCCTCGTCGCGGTTGACGGCCGTAACCGTCATCGTGCCGACGCGTAGCGTGCCAGCCGACGTGCCGTCCGTGGTCTGCGCCTGAAGCACCATGCCGACCTCGAAGAACGCGACGTCGTTCGAGTTCGTGAAGGTGATGACGTTGCCGCCGGGCAAGGTGCCGACACGAGCCTTCGCGCCACCGCCGTTGCGGTAGAGCGCGTTGCCGAGCGAGGAGTAGAGGCCCTCGTAGGACGCATCGATTTCACTCTTGCGAGCGGTCAGGTAGCTCGTGGCATCGCCCATCGTCGAAGAGCGCACGACTTCACCGTCAATCTGGATGACGGCATAGTCCTTCTTCGCCAGGGGGATGACGAACTGGCCGAACTTCGCGTTGCCGGATGCCGACTTCGCTGCGGTGAGCGTGGCGCTGCGGCCAACGTTGTTCGCGTACTGAATGGGCTGCTTGTAGCTTTCGCCGCCCCACTTGGTGTTCTTCTTGATCATCGCAAGAAGAGGGTGGTCGTAGAGTCCCAGCTTCGGAATCTCGCCGGGCGCGTACATCGTCTTCATGGCGTTGTTGAAGTTCGCCATACTGAGAGCTACCATGGTTCACCTGTTCATCCGGGCTTGCCGGAGAAAATCGCAACGGCGCGTTCAAGGCGCTCGTCTGCGGTCAGTTCTTTGGGGAGACCGCTGCTCGCTTGCGATGCGACGGCCTGCGTGATGGTCACCTTTGGGGGCGCCGCGCTGGCCTTTGTCGCTGTTGCCGGTGTTGCCACTGGCGGGGTGAACTCACCCAACAACGAGCGGTGTCTTTCGATGAACCGCTTTGCCTCTGCTTTGAGGCCTTCATTCATTGCGGAGGCCACATCCGCAGGGCGGGCATGTGGGTTCTTCGCATACACCTCAGTTGCTACTTGATTGAGATACGCCTCGTCAAGGCCATTCTCGATGTGGTCCTGCAAAAGCTCGAAACCCTGCTGCCTCGCAGTGGACGTCAACTCGTGCATCGCCGACTCGTAGGAACGCTGCGCCTGCTGCGCCTGATATGCCTGCTGCTTCTGTTCAAGCTCGGCAACCTTCGCGGCGAGCGCTTCGTTCTGCTTGGCGAGTGGGTCGAGGCGCGCTGCGACAACAGGGCTGATGCGGTCAGCCTGCTCGACGCGCGCGAGCACCTCCTTCGGGTCGAGGCCATGCGCACGGAAGAACGCGAGCGGGTCGTTCTTGAGCAGCGCTTCGGAGTCCTTCGCGCGCTGGATGGCGGCACGCTCAGCGGCGAGGGACGCGCGCTCTGCTTCGAGGGCCTTGCGCTCCTCGGTGGCGCGAGCGGCCTGCGTAGCTTGGAAGCGGGCCTGCACCGCGCGCTCTGCTGCTTCGCGGTCTGGCGCTGGCGTCGCTGCTGGTTGCACTGGAGTAGGCGCCGGTGGCGTAGGCGCTTCGGTCACCTCCGGTTCAACAGGGGGCGCCTCGGGTGGCGTGGCACTGGCGTTCAGCGATGCGAGTCCTGCTTCAAGTCGTTCGTCCATGGGTCTCCTATGCCTGCGCTGGCATCATTGGCGCCATATCCGCAGGCTGCGGCATGGGCGCGGTAGGCTGTGGCGGCTGCATCGCTGCCTCTGCTTGCGTGAGAATCTCGGTCACGCGCTGCTCGTAGGTGCGCAGCATGTCGAGGCCGGGGTCGTCTTGGTCGACGCCCATCGCCTGCTCACGCGCGAGGAAGAACGCGCAGCGCTGCTTGGCGTAGACCAAGTCCTGGACGGGCACAGGCTCGCGCCATTCGTAGTCGCGAAGGATGCTCTCAATGTGCATGTCCGTGAGGCTCTTGGGCGCGTTGCGAAGGTCGGTCTCTTCGTCGAGGTCGGGGAGCTCCAAGAGGCGCATCATGTCTTCGACGGTCATCGCGCCAGCCTGTACGAGTTCGCCAAGCTGCTGCTTGCGTGTGCCGAAGTCGCGCGAGAGCATCGATGTCGGGTGCATCGAGAGCACGTAGTCGTCGCGGTCCTGCATGACGTCAGCCCACTTGATGCGCTGAAGCATGCTCTTGCTGCGCGACACGTAGACCTCGTGCTCTGGGTCCTCTGAGAGCAGGTCGACGATGACGTGCGCAAGGTCGAGGTGCAGCTTTTCAAAGGCCACTGCGACAGTCGTCAAGCGGTCGTCTCCGGTATCGTTGTACTCGCGCAGAGCTTCGCCGCTGGAGAGCCCCGCAGGCTTCTGGGAGGTGGCCTGGAGTCGACTGACGCCCGCGATGTCGTAGGCGAATGACACATTGCGGTCGAGCCACTCAAAGAGTTGCGGCGAGACGGGGTTTGGCGCGACGACGGTAGGCGGGGTGTCGCCTCGATACGCGATGACCTCGCCGATGGCGTTCGTCATGTTCGGCGCATCGACGATGGCGTGCTCCGGAAGGTAGACCTTCGAGGCGCCAAGAAGGCTGATGGTCTCGCGTACCTTCGCCATGGTGCTCGTGATTTCGAGTTGGATGTCGGCGATGCTCTCCACGAGACCAACGCCGTAGAAGCCCTCGTCGGCGCTTGCCCAGCGCACGAAGACAATGGGGAAGCGGTCGATACGCTTCTTCTCGTCGAGGAGCACAGCGTCGCCGATGGCGATTACATGGCGCCCATCCTCTGCGCCATGCTTCGAGCCGAGGCGCCAAGCCTCGACGATGCGCACAGGGTCGCACGAGGGGCTGTCGTGGTACTCTGGAGGGTCCGAGTCGCGTGGTACGAACTGCGCCTCGGCGATGGCCTTGCGAGCCTTGCGTGAAAGCTTCTTGCGCTCCTCGCGCATCTCATGCTCGGCGCCCTCTTCAACCTCGGCTTCGTCTTCTGGCTTGTCCTCGCGCTCGTCATCTTCGAGCATGGCCATGAGCACTGAGCGGTCGAGCACTCGCGTGAGGTAGATGCTTCGAGGCTGCTCACGGCGCCCTTCAACGGGGTCGACCATCACGTCCTGCGTGTCGACGCGCTCGACGACAATGCGCCCGTCGTGCGACGCGACGAAGAGGCCTCCGATGCCGTCAATCTCAGCGTCACGAAACGCAGCGGTCGCCTTCGATGCAACGTTCGCGTCGCGGAAGATGCCCTCCATGTAGCGGTTCGCGCGCGTTGTGCGGTCGCGCTGTGACCACGAGGCGCCGGTCGACAGGAAGACAGGCTTTGGGCGCTGGCGCGACGCCACGCGGGCCGTAGCCGTCTCGACGACGCTCTTGCACACGTTCACGGTGTACGACTCGCGCGCAAAGAACGCGTTGAGCGCCTCGGCCATCTCGCGCGTCGTCTCAAGCGAGGACTCGAAGCCCTCTGCGTTGAACAAAGCGCGGTGGAGTGCGCGCTTGGCGATGCGCTTGGTGTTCGTCGTAGTCAGTTCGAGCGCGTCGAACGTGGACGTCACAAGCTGCCCGACGTCGTCTTTGGAGGCCTTCCACCATGGGGCATGGCGCTTCATCGTCGTTGGCGGCATTGCTGAACAACCCTTCGTTCGCGCGCCTTGAGCAGCGCGGCTTCTTCGTCAAATGGAGGCTTGGCAGGTGGTGGCGTGTAGGTGAGAGCCCTACACTTCCTGGCACCGTAAAGCAAGGTGTCGGACAAGTGGTCGCTCGCGGACACGTCGACGTCGGTGCGCGTCAGGTTCCACTTGAGGCCCGCGCACTCATCGATGAGCGGCTGGCACGCAGGGTCGAGCACGACGTCGCCTTCAGCGAGCATCCCAGCGACGATGCGTCGCGCGCCAAGCTTGTCTTTCTTCTCGGCGCCCTCGAACCACTCGCCCAGGTTCTCGATGAAGTGCCGCCTGTAGCCTTCGCCAAGGCCTCCGGTGTCCACAACGCACCACTTCAGAGGAAAGTCGTTCTTGATGCGCCTGATGGTCGCCACGATGCTGTTGGGCGAGTCTCCCGGCGTCGCATGCGACTGCACGACGTGGACAGGCACCTTCGTTGGCCCGTAGAAGATTCGCGACATTCGCGAGAAGGGCATCGCGAAGACGCTGAACGCTGTCGAGGGCTTGCTTTCAGAGGTGCCTAGGTCGATGACCAGGCCGAACTCGTAGAGGTGCATCTCGTGCGTCGGGAACGGCGCGAAGTTGTGCGGTCCCATGGGGTAGACGAGGCCCCCAGCGTCGAGCGCCCACACGCCGTCTCGAAGCTGCGCGCGCGTGATGGGGTCAAGCTCTTCGAGGCTCTGTAGGTAGGTCTCTTGGTCAAGGTGCGGGTTGTCAGCGAGCTTGGCGCTAATGAAGGGGCGCTGCTGGGTAGGGTCGTCGACGTAGCGACGCTTGACCCACTCGTGACCAATGCCGCCAGGGTTGGCGCTGCACCTTGCCGCCATTGGGATGTCGGAGAGTGCACCCCTGCGCAGGCGGCTGAACAGGTATTGGTACTCGTTCGCGCGCCACTGCGTAGCTTCATCGACGCATATCGTCTGGTACTCGGCGCCTTGGTAGTTTTTAACGATAGTGTCGTAGTTCTCGGCGTAGCCGAACGTCAGCGTTGATCCGCTTGGGAGCTCCCAGCGATGCTCCTTCGCTCGCCAACGTGCGCCAGAAGACGCGAGCCACTTCGCTGCGCGGTCCATGAGGGCGCCAGGCTGCGCCAAGTCGCTGAAGGTTCGACGCAGCACAAGCGCGTTGTGGTCTGGCCTATCAGCGTACTTGAGCGCGCGCATGAGCAACGCGGAAGACTTGCCGCCGCCTGCTGCGCCTCCGTAGAGGGCATCTAGGGTCGTGAGCGCGAGGAAGATGCGTTGCGCCGCCGTAGGCTCCTGGGGACAGTACGGGATGGCCATTGCAGACGGCTTGTTGACGCGCACCGATTCCTCGATGGCGTCAAGCTCGGCCATGTCGAAGTCGTTGCTCACTCGGCCAACTTAGAGCCGCTCAAAGTCAGCGCTTGACGCGCGAAGTTGCCAGCGCTGCCATCGCCCTTCGTCCATGAGCCGAGGCCTTCTTCCTGCGTCAAAGGCGGTGCACTCTTCGTGGTGTCGATTGGCGGCCTACCCTCACGCAGTAGCACCTCGAATGCGCCGAGCGCCTCGATTGCAGTTGTGAGCGCATGCGCGTCCTTTGCGTTGCTCTCTTCGAGCCCATTCTTGAACCTCGTCAGACCGCGCACAGTGTTGATTGCGCGCCACTTCTCGGCGGCTTCAACAGAGTCAGCGCGCATCCTACGCAGGTGTTCAATGGCGTCGGGAAGGTTCACTTGAGCGCCTCCACTTGTTCGTCGGTTGCTTCGTCGAGCCAGGCGCACATCCGGCCCGTGGCAGGGTCTATGTACGCGACGTGCTGCAAGCCCTCGCTGGTCACAAAGCGAATCCAACCAGCGCACCTTGGGCACGTAAACGGCCCTTTGCGCTCTTGCAGCGTGTGCGGGAAGGTCACGAGACCACCGCCCACGTCACGGCCACCGCAAGCAGTGTAGTCACCACGCCCAACGCGAACCCTCCGACAACGGCCCACGCAAGCCACTTGAGAAGTCCCATGCCAAGCACTTCGCGCCCTTCCTTGCTGAGGCCTTCAAGCGCCTTGGCGTCACTGTCCAGCGTGCGGTGCAAAGTCATTCGCAACTCAGCGCAGGGTTGTCCGTGACGCACCCGCACGGCGTCCAGTTGCACCACGACGGGCATTCGTCGCGAGGCGTGCACACACGAGGAGCATCGCTTGAAGTGGCGTCAGAAGGCGCGCCAGCGTCGACAATGGGCATAGGCGCACAGTCGCAGCCAGAGGACGCCAGGAGAAGTGCGAGCATGCACTTCGACGCGGCGCGTTCAGATTTGCGCACGCGTTGCTTCACCTTGGCGAATGCGCGCAGAACGACGCGAGGCATACGCGCTTGATTCGCTGGCAGTTTGGCGTCGCGCAGCTTCATGGAGTCACCACAGCTTGCCAGACATGCGCGACGATGAACGCGCCACCCGCGAGAATGGCAGCGTTCAGCGCGACCACGCCAAGCATGAGCCCAACGAACGCAGCGAATGGAACAGCGTCGTCGCGCTTCACAGCCCCTCGCCAAAGCAAACGATGTTGCCAAAAGGAATCGTGGTGCCGTTGATGACGACTCCGACGCTCGTGACCTCCCATGCGCTTCCGCGCATGCGCTCGTCGTCACTACGAAAGCGCGTGATGGACTCTGGGCGCGAGGGCTTGTCGGGGAAGAACACGAAGACGGGCTTAGCGAAGTGCACAGCAAAGGGCTTCGCGGGCGCCTCTTCGCCCGTGTTGACGTCGATGGTGCCAACCGTTGAACGAGAAGAAACGCGTGGAGTGCTCATGTAGGACCTTTCGTGAAGTGTAGGAGCGCGCGCCATGGTTCTAGGCGCCAATCGTTAGCCTTGTGCGGCAAAGGCCACGCAGAGATTCGCTTGCAGCCGCTAGCCGCAAAGAGTTCACGCGCATAGCCTAGGCCTCGCGCTTCGGTGCGCACATAGCACGCGTGGACAGCTTCACCGTCGTGCGCCAGCCAGCCTAGAATCGTCGCAGGGTCGCCATCGGGATGCACGATGAGCACGCGCAGAACGGGCCACAGCGCCCGCGAGACGCCACCCATGATGCTTTCCGCAATGTGCCTATCTACTCCACGCCTAGGCCCCTTTGTGCGCCAAGTGAGGAGCACCAAAGCGGCATCATCCTGAGTTGCGTTGCGAATAGCGCTCATGGTCGACCACCAAAGAGCGTGCGCCCGTCGTAGGGGTTGAACGCAATCGGCTTTGTAGCGTCGCGGTAAGCGACGATGCGCCAAGTAGCTTTGTAGGCGAACTCGCGTTGCTGTGCCTGGTACGCCGCACGGAAGCCGCGAACCTGCATCAACGCGCGCCAACGCTTGCGTGCGGCTATGCGCCTCTTCGTGCGTCGGTTCACGTCAACCATCCGTTCCTGCGCCCGATAGCTTCCCAGCGTGCGCGAGCCTCTTCTTCGTTCGCAGGCACTTCAGGCTTATCAACGACGCTTTGCTCGATTGCGAGCTTATCCCCAAAGCGCGAAGGCGAGTGCTTAGAGAGCGCCCATTGAGCCGCTTTGACGTCACCCTTGCGTGCGGCTTCCAGGACCACGCTCCAAAGCTCTGCAACGGAAGAGCCCATCGCGCGCTTAGCCCGCGCAGTGAATGCCGCAAAGTCCGATTCGCGCCCCTCGTGGAGGTCCCGCGCGCCTTTGCCAAGCCAGCGAAGCGTCGTCTCGTAGTGCACTCCGCTGATAGCGCATGCCGTATCAAGCATATGCCCGGCTTCCAGCGCTTCGAGGATATCCCTCATCGCTTCTGCGGACGCTCCAAATACGACGATGCCTTTTGGACTCACCACGCGTTCTTCGCACACAAAATGCGCAAGCGCAACAAAACAACGCGCTTCCTATGCGAAAAGGCGCGCCCCGAAAAGAGCACGCCAAAATGCGCAAAATCAGCGGCCCTTTCGCTGAATCTCGCACTCAACCTCAAACGCACGCGCAAGCTCATTAGCGACGTACTCGCGTTCAGCCTTGCCAATCTTGACACCCCACTCTTTGAAGTAGAGCCGGGCACCTTCAGTGACGTAGTAGAGCCAGAGCTTTGGCGCCTTGCTCGCGTCGTATGTGCCCTTCCGCATGCGCTCCAGAAGCGCGGACTCTACCGCCTTGCGCTTGGGGTAGAGAGCGCCTTCGCTGGCAATCGCGAGGCCAAACTCAGTCGCCAAAACCATGTCAACCGGTGCGTTTTTCGTCGTCATCTTGTCTCTCACTTTCTTTGATTAGAGTAGCATCGTTTTGCGCATGCGCAACAACTATCAGCAAGCAACCCAGCACCTAAGCTTAGGCACCCACACCCAAGGCTGGCGCCCGGACTCACGGCAAGGAACGCCAAGAGAGCGTGCGAGCCTACGGGCCGCCCTCTTAGCCTCACGAAGCGTCGTGTGCGAGCTTTTCACACGCAGATCGTCGCTATCGTCGTCATAGGTAAGTACTTCGTACCCGGTGCCCCACGATGCGCCGTAGACGACGTCTGAGACACTCACGACGCCACCACCTTGCCGTGCGTCATTTCAATCCATTCGCACGTTGGCGCATGTTCTGCGCGCGCAAGCGCCACGCCTCCAAGCGAGTAATCTGCGCGCTTGTTCGACGTCATGCGCTCGCAGTAGCGGCAACGCGTTGGGGCATTCTTGGCGGCTTCAATCTCCGCGAGAAGCGCCTTGTGCGCATAGAGCGCAAGGGGAGTCACTTCGACACCTTAGCCGCCAAGCAAGCACGGTAGAACGCCACGGAGAGCACGCGGCCAGCGTCGTAGCGCGTCACGTGAGCATTGCGCGGCGCATACGCCTTGCGCCCCTCGTAGACGGTCCGCACGCGCTTCATTTCTCCGCGCCCTTCGAGATACTCGCATGCGAGCTTGGCTTCGTGCTCGTCGCGGCATTCGTAGACGATGACTGAAGAGCGGCCAGCGGCGCCCCCCCAGCCCGAGAGGAAGGAATCGGTTGCGATTGCGAGGAAGGGCGCGAGGTTCGTGGTGGTCATCGTGGTGTCTCTTTCTGCCTGCGTTCTTGCTGGCCAGTGAATCCTACTCTCTTCTCGTCAGCGCGCAACTACTTTTTGCGCTTTTCTTTCGTCGTGCGCTGAAAGCGCAATGATTACGGCGCGTTGCAAGATAGCATTTGCGCAACGTCGGAAAGAGAGTAGCATTCAACCCATGCAACAGAACGCATCCGCTGAAACCGTCTCACTTCCAAGCTCAACACCTGCCAAGCGCCTCCCGGCGTCGTGGTTGCGTGAGCTTGAGCGACGAGCGGCAGCGGAGCGCGCGCGCTTTGAAACGTCCCCTACGCACTGAAAGAGAGAACCGCCAATGTCCATCGCACACATCGAAGCCGTCACACCATCCAGCCGTCCCTACATGTCCCGTGAAATGTCCAAAGCGCTTCGCCCTTCAGAGTGGATTGCGGCAGCAAGGCGCGCTGTAGGGGGCTCGCGAGGAGCCTACCGCAATACCCCAGTGCGCATCGTCGATGGTGACGATGTGACCGTCACGGGAGAGAGCTACTATTTCACGACGCCAAGCGGCAAAACGCGCGTTCAGTATCCGGGCGCGTACAAGTGGCGCACCGTCTATCACGCATCGACTCTGTGCATCGAGATCGGTCGTGATTGGCGACCGTCCGTAACGCGTCGCGACATCGAGCTTTTGCGCTGAACGCCTACGCGCCAAGGGAGAACCTTGTATCACGCTCGCTACATGAGGCGCGTCTATGAAGACATACAAAAACAGGCACTTGCGCCCATCAAAGTCCGGCGATGAAGTATTGCGCCAACTCGACGAAGACGAAGCCATCGTGTTTCGCCTCGTCGGCTCTGACGTGCGCGCTACACCACGAATGGCGCGCATCGAAGCGTGGGCGCAATGGATGCACGACAACCCCGCTGACTTCGCGCGCTTGCTCTCAGAGCACCACGAGCGAGAAGCGCAACGCGAGCACGACGCGCACAAGCTTGCGCAAGCGTTAGAGCACGCGGCAGACGATGAGCTTGCATATGCGCTTAGCGTCGCGCGTGAGGCTCTCGAATGGCCGGAAGAGGCAAACCCGCACGACGAAGCCTTCGATGTCGCTAGCGAGGCGCTGGGAGTCGTGGCGCTACCATTCGACGCGTCAGCCTTGCCCCTTCCTGCCGATGTCGACGCATGGGCAGAGGTGCGAGACGATGAGCTGCGCATGACGCCTACGCGCGCACGCTGGACGCCGCAGCGCGACCCAAGGCGCTACCGCGCACGGACTGCGCTACCTGCGCAAGCGTTCATGTGCGACACGCGCACACACTACGGGCGTTGACGCGGCTCTTCGCTGCGTTGCGTCAATGTTAGAAAATCGCGCGGGGAATGCTCTTGGCGCGATTGACGGAAAATCGATTCTGGAAACGAGAGACACCGATGCCAAGAAAACACGCGAACGCGCTCGCCATCATCATCCCCGAATGCACCGACTGGATGCAGCACTCTCCAGGGCTTCGAGACACGCTCAACAAGCCAGATGGCGGTGAGGCATGGGCCACAGTGTTTCGTGCCCTCCTAGCCTATGCCCAGCGCGGAGAACGGCCCTTCGAGGATTGGCTCCCCGACCTCGCAGCGCATCTTCTGGAGCTGGAGCGCTTGCCCTACGGCTCCGGCTTCGACGCGCCCCTCCCGGTCACCTACGACGACGACGTGTACTCTCGCGTAATCGCAGCGGTGCGCGCGCGGAACGCCATCGAGCGAGGCCACGGTGTGCCTCGCTACTGGCTCGCGCACCTAGCCGGATGCGCCCGACGCACCATCGAGAACGCGTGCTTTCGAGGCGCGCTCGTCGCTGTCGATGCTGGAAACTTCGACGGCAGAGAATCACCCTCACATCGACGGAAAATCGATTCTGGAACTGATGCCCGCGTGCGCCTGATTTGCCCAGAAAGCGCGCGCGCCTGGTTGGCATCGAGGGGTGTAGTTGTGGCCAGGTTGGAGCCAACTGCACCGTGTCTATTTTGACACGCCCTGTGCGTTTGCGCGCTCGTGTCGTACATGCGACTACCCCTCGCACATCCACCCACTGCGCACCCGAGCGGCACTGCCCATCCGCACCCTGCTCGCGCGCTCACCCTGCGCAGAGGAGCAGCTTCCCCGCCGCCCTCCCCGGTGCATCGGAAGCGGGAGAAGGGAGCGAAAGAGCACCCCCCTACCCCCCATCGCACTCTGGCACGCTATTTGCGGGACGCAGAGACCGTGTCAAAACAGACACGGTGGATGGAGGGTCTCTATGGGGGTGCTCGCAGCTTCCTCCGCCGCTACCTATCGGCATGCGTCTTCGGTCGCGTTGTCGCACCTGGCGTGAGCCAGCCTTCGGAAGATGGCCCAAGAGCACGCTGCGTTCAAGCGCAAAATCTGCGCAAAAGCTAGAAACTCGAAATGCGCATATGCGCAAAACATTCAACGGAAAATCGATTGCGCTTTTGTGCGCATGTGCTAATCAAACAACCAAGGAGACACGATGACATTTCTCGACCAACTCGCAGCAACACAAGACGACCTCGCCGCCGAGGAAGCGCGAGACCCGTCTTTGGCTAGGTGCTCAGGGTGCGGCTCAATGACTGACCCAGCGGTCTGCCACTGTGGCGACTACGAGACGAGCCACGAGTACGTCGATGACCACGGCTTCGTGCCTATTGGGTGCGACTGCTTCAGGTCCGATGACACTTCGAAGTCTGCACGCGTGGCGTGGAAGGCACGTGGCATCACGTGTGGCGTCGCTAAGGTGGCGCCATGAGCACGCTGCTTGAGCAAGTGGAGGCGATGCTTCATGGCATCATCAACGAGCGCGTGCGTGAGGATTGGGCTGAGCTTTCGACGGCCATCAACGGTCTGTCGTGTTCGACGCGAGAAGAGGCGCTCACGCGACTTCGCCATCTCCAAGCAGACGCGCGCAATGCGTGCGCTCTTTCGGTCGAGCGCACGAAAGCTCTGCGAGAGCGAGACGCAGCCCGCGCCGAGCTTGCAGGCGTCGCTGCGCAGCGTGACGCGCACCTGACGCGGTCTGCCGAGTTGGCCACGCGCAACGCTGAGCTTGAGGCGAAGACGTTCGATCTCGCAAGACTGGAGCAAGACAACGCTGGGCTTCGCAGCGCGCTTTCAAGCGAGGCGCGCAAGACGTTCGATATGCACGCACGCATCACCGAGCTTGAGGCGCGACTTGCTGCTGCGGCGCCTGCCGAGGTTGACGGGTTCCGCGTGGGCGATTTGATCCGCCTAGAGGGGATCGCAGATTCACAAATCGAATCGTTCATGAAGGTCACCGGCTGCTGGAGGATGCTTGTGGCCGGGCAGTGGTGGACGGTCGGGCGGCACAGTCGCAAGCCCGTCGAAGTGGGCGACACGGTGCGATGCGTCTGGGGCAACCTCAAAGGACGCGGCGGGCGAGTCGAGTACGAATGCGGCGGCGAACAGTGGCGCGTGACGTCGCCCGATGGAGCGTTCTACGCGACCGCCAAGCACATCGTAGCGGTGGCCCCGTGAGCCCGCGCGAATGCCACGAGTGTGCGCGATGATGTACCAGCTACGCCCGTACCAAGTTGAGGCGATTGGAAGCATCCTGCACGAGTGGGAGCGCCATCGCTCGACGCTGCTTGTGCTTGCTACGGGGCTAGGAAAGACGACCTGCTTCTCCGAGGTGGCGCGCATCGCCAAAGCCGAAGGGGGGCGCACGCTTGTCCTCGCGCATCGAATCGAACTCGTTCAACAGGCCGCCGCTCGCCTTGAGACGGCCACGGTGCCAACGCAGGTAGAGAGCGGTGCGCAGCGAGCGTCATGGCTTCAGTGGCCTATCCCAAGCGCTGTAGTGGCAACCGTTCAGACGCTCAAGGGCAAGCGCCTCAAGAGATGGCCCAAGGACTTCTTCACGCGCGTTGTCATCGATGAGGCGCACCACGCCACAGCGAGCGCATACCGCGACATTCTCGACCACTTCGACAGCGCGAAGGTGCTTGGCGTCACGGCTACGCCTGGGCGCAGCGACGGTGTCGCGCTTGGCGGTATCTTCGATTCAGTCGCCTATGAGCTTGGCATCGTTGAGGGCATCAAGCAGGGCCACCTCTGCGACCTCGTGCCACTCACCATCCCGCTCGATGGAATCAGCATCGACGACGTGAAGGTGACGAAGCAAGAGCATGGGCGCGACCTCGACCCGAAGGCCATTGCCGAGAAGGTCAACGCTGACGCTCCGATGATGGTCATTGCGTCCAGCATCATCGAGCACACGCTCGAAGCGAAGCGACCGACGCTCGTCTTCATGCCCAGCGTAGAGACTGCGCACGCACTCGCACGAACGCTCGCTGCGCACCCTGGCGTTGGCGCCAACGGCGTGCGCTCGCTTGACGGGCAGACTGACCCTGTGACACGCAAGCAAGCGCTTGCAGACTTCGCCAGCGGTGCAGTGAAGTACATCGTCAACTGTGCGCTTTTCACCGAAGGGTTCGATGCGCCGTTCATCCAATGCGTGGCCATCGTGCGCATGACGAAGTCTCTGTCGCTCTTTATGCAGATGATTGGGCGCGGAACTCGAAACTGCGAGGGCAAGAAGAACTGCCTCGTGTTGAACTTCCGCCCAGAGAACACGAAGCACGATCTTGCGGAAGCCATCGACATCTTCGACGGGAAGGCGCTCGACTCACAGACGCGCAGCGACATCAAGCAAGCGCTCAAAGAGGGCGCCAGCGTCCGCGAGGCGCAGGACAAGGCGAAGGAGCGCAGCGCGGCGCGCGAGCGCCGATTGGCGCAAGAGCGCGCCAAGAGCAACCTGCTGGCGAAAGTCAGCTACACCGCAACACCGCATGCGCTTTGGAGCGAGCAAGTACTCGGCGCGAAACCGGCGCACTACAGCGCAGGCATTCCAAGCGCATTCCCGCAACAGCTTGCGACGCTGAAGGGCTTTGGCGTGGAGCCCCAGAGCAACGAGACGGTCGCCAGCGCATCGGCGAAAATCAAGGCGCTCGCAGCACGCTCACGCAAGGGCCTGTGCTCGTACAAGCAAGGCGCGTTGCTGGCGAAGAAGGGGCTCGACCCTGACCTTTCGCGCGCGGAGGCGAAACTCGCCATCGATGCGCTGGTGGCGAACAAGTGGACGGCGAACGACGAAATGCGCTCGAAGTGGGCGCGGAAGGTAGGCTGACGTGGGAACGATTCAACATCACGCGATTGTCGTCACAACATGGCGTGACGATGCTCCAGTCATCGCAGCAAAGGCTGCATCGCTTGGGTGCACAGTCACAGGTCCTTCGCAACCAGCCTTTGGCTTCTCGACCGTGTGCGTCGCGCCGGACGGGTCGAAAGAGGGGTGGTCGGACAGCGACGAGGGAGACGTGCGCCGCAACGAGTTTGTTGCGTGGCTCGAAAGCAAAGACCACGCATGGGTTGAGGTGGCCTTCGGTGAACTTGGCATGCGCATCGTGCGTGGCTCGAAAGATAGGATGTGACCAATGGATGACCTGATGAACAAAGTGTCTGCGCTCATCGAATCGCACGTGAAGAGCGAAGTCGATGAGCGCTCTACGTCGCTCAAGGTGGCCTACAAGGTCATCGAAGATGCACGGCGCGAGTTGAACGCGGTTCCGGGAGAAGGGCTCCTCGCGGCAGCCATGCGCACGTCGAGAGAACGCGACTCGCTGCGTGGGTCGGTGTGCGGCCAAACATCGAAGGACGAGATTCGACGCGGCGCACGAGCGCTCGGCTTCTGGGAGAAGCTCGTCGAGACGCTCTGCATCGGCCCCGCAGACGAGGAGACCTTCGATCACGTGATGGAGCGCATCCAGGCGATGAAGGAGTGGAGGCTCCACGCGGAAGACTGCCAAAAGCAAATCGAAGTGCTCTGCGAGCGCATCGACGCCGTTCGAAAAGACCGCGACGCAGCGAACGGCACTGCAAGCAAGTACCGAACGATGTGGGAACAACTACACCGTGCGCAGGGCGAAGAGATTGGCGCAGCGGGGCAACTCAAGGAGCTTCTCTCGGCGCTTGGCCTTGCTCACTTCGACCGCAACACCATCGAAGGTGCACTCAAGGCGACACGGGAACGCGATGCACGCCTTGTCGCAGAGCGCGATGACGCCGTAGCCTCTGTGCAGTCGTGGCGCGAGAAGGCGCAAGCGCTCGAAGCGAAGCTGCTTGAGGTGCGCAAGGTTGCGGACCTCACTGTCATCCACGCCGCTCCATGAGCCTCGACGTCAACGACCTTGGAGCCCTCCTCGTGCTTGCGCGCGTGCGAGGGCTTCGTGTTTTCGGCGCTCGCGCAGTCGCGCCAGAACTCACCGAGTGCGATGCGTGGGACGAGTGCGTCGTCGCGTGGCTGTGGTCGCATGCATGCTGCGCCGCTGACCCCGAGGTCTCAGTCGACGTGCAACTTTGCGTCCTCGCTCGCGACGCGTTCATGCTCTCGATGCGTGTGCCGCGCTGCGAAGGCGCTGTGAGCGCACAGGCAGCCGCCGCAATGCTCGGATGGAACATTGACCGTCTGCGCGCTCTCGAAGCCGCTGGAGGCGTGCGCACGGTGCGTCGCGGTGACGCGCGTCGGGTGCCGCTCGACGAGGTGGAGCGCTTGCGCGAGCCTGCGGAAATGACGCCCGATGAGGTGGACGCGCTACTTGCGCGATGCGCAACGATGCGCTAGTCGAAGTGTGTCTGTAGCTCAATGGTGTAGAGCAGTGGATTTCTAACCCACCAGTGCCGCTTCGATAACGGCCAGACGACAAAGCCCGCTTAGACCAAACCTAAGCGGGCTTTGCTTTTGGATGTCGCTCAGTTCATCGAGGCGGTAGCCGCTCCATCGAGCCTCCGCGCACGAGCTTGACGCCACGAACGACGCGCTCAACGGGGACCATGCCAAGCGCTTGCATGCGGTCGCGTCCTTCGATGCAGCCAAAGCACAACGCGAGCTTGCCGACGTGACGCTTCTTGCTCGTGACGTGGTGCGATGCGTAGCTCTCCGCGTGGCGCTCGGCGCACGCCTGGTACGTGATAAGGCACGAGTACGGCTCGCACTTGACGACGTTCGAGAGCGACTTGAGGCGTTCGATGTCTGTCATGTGGTCCTCACACTTCGCGCCATCGCGATAAGAATCTCGCGAAACTCCGCTGGCGTTTCCGACGCCCTCCGCTTTCCAACTTTCGGGCGATGCTCTCCGCCTGACTTTGTCTTGTTGCCGCACCACGACACCGCTGATTTTGTATCAGCATCGTTGACGCTGCCCCACTTCAGCGATGGGAGCTCGCAGCCGAACGCGTAGAGCCATGTCGCTTTCTTTGCGACGTGCCCGTAACGGCCCTGCTCCACATGGCAGGCCCAACCACCGCATGCCCCACGTTGCCATCCGCCACGTCTCGAAGGAGTGGGCAGCCCAAACACTTTAAAAGCGTCGCTGTACGCCGGATGCTCAAGCACGCCGCCGACGCGTCGAACATTGGCAAGCGCAGACGCAAAGCATCCACCATCGTCACCGCGCTTATAACCCCACCGCGCTTCGCAGAGCGCAGCCAAACGGCACCACCGCGAACAGGGCGGGTGCGCGACGACTGGGTGCGGGCCGTCGTAGTTCCGCGCGTCGCGCTTGACGTCCCATGCGTCAACGCCAGGGACGCGAGAGTACGGCCCATCCGCATAGACAAACAGAGCGGCGATCACGCGCACCCCAGCTGGTACCGCGCAAACCATCTGTCGAGGATGCGCGCGCAGGCGCTGACAGAGCTGTAGAGCGGCTTCGTCGTGGCATCTTTGACGGTCCACCCGTTCTTGATTCGCCAATGTGCTGTTCGCGAACTGATGCCGTTCGCGCGCGCAAGCGCTGCGATGTTGACCATGGGCGCCAACTCCTCGCCTGCGTCCATGAGCCTGCGCACGCGTGGACGCGAGCACCCAAGCGCTCTCGCGGCCGCGTCGATGGACCCGCAGCGCGTGCCGTCCGCGAGCATGACGGGCTTGGCGTCCCTGATGCACGAGGCGGGCTTCTTCGCGACGCTTTCGCGCGTCACTGGCACGCCCTGAGACTTCAGCCTTGAGATGCGCTTGTGCACCGTGGACACCTGCAGTCCAAGCCTGTTGGCGAGCGCCGTGATGGACTCGAATCCAGCAACGGGCGTGGTCATGTCGACCTCTTCGCGCGCGACTTGACCGCCTCTATTGCGCGCACATTGAGACTCGGGAACTCACAGTCGCTGACGTCGTCAGCCGTTGCCCTCCGTGCGCGCGTCTTCTTCTGCGCCACGTACGGCCCCGCGACGCGCTCGATGCAGACCGTCGTGGTGCCCGGTGGATACAGCTTGTCACCGCGCACAACCTCGCACGACGAGCGCCGCACGAACTTGTCGGAGTCGTCGTGCCACACCACGCCCGTGAGCGCGTCGAGCACCAGCGTCAGGACGCGATCCGTGTCGTGAGCGCGTTCGTTCGCAGGCGAGTAGACGACGTGGACGGCCCATTGATCGGTGGCCCCATACGGCATTCGCAGCAGGCCGAACGGACCCGCGAACTGGTCCGCTTCTCCGACCTTGCAGAGCTCAATCAGGCACGCCTTCGCATGCGCGCCCTTCGCTCCCGCGTCGCCCTTTGGCCGATACGTGCGAGCGTGTCCACCTCGCGCCGTGACCTTGTCGCGCTTCCAGCTGTGCACGCCTTCGATGGTGTATTGGATGATCACGTGAACAACCCGATCTGCTTTGACGTCTCCGGCGATGCTGACTGCGTCACTGCGATGCCAGTTGCCGCGAGGGACTGATCGACTCCGATGTAGATAGTCATGGCTTCACGTGCCTTTCGCGCCACGCCGCATTCACGGCTTCGTGGTGCTCTTCGTGCGTTCGTTTGATTGCTTTGATGAGCGCTGCGTGCGCCGCTTGCGGTGTCCCGCCCTCGCCCTCGCACACAATCTCGCCCTCGTCGGTTTCGAGCGTAGCGAAGTGCGAGTCTTTGGCGTAGCCGGTCGACGTGCTCCCAACCCATCGCGTCCACTTCCGCGTCGTGACTTTGAAGGGCATCACTTGCCCCTCGATTGCGCAGCGCGGAAGACGTCAGCGACCGTCTTCACCTCGTCGTGCGTGAGCCCGCTCAGGAAGTTCCACATGCGCGAGTAGAAGCGGTCGTTGATGACGCGCTCGTCAGCTACTCGCGCACGGATCGCGGGCCACTCCGACGCGTGAAAAATCTTGCCGTCTTGCGTGTGCTCGCCGTCCCCAAAGAGTTGCGCGTAGCGTCCACCAGCATGGTCGATGCGCACCCATGTGGGACCAGCGGAGAGCACACGCTCGTTCGTCTCGCCGCCTTTGCACACAAGCACAACGTCGTCCCCTTTGCGGAATGGTCGCATCACTCGCCTCCTTCGATGCGCTTCGCGGCAGAGAGCGCCCAGAGCACAAGCGAGACCCACGCAGAGAGCGAGACAGCGGCGAAGATGGCGGTCGCAGGAGCGCTCATGGGAGCACCTCCGCGTTGGCCACGTCGAACGGATGCGCCTTGGCGTTGTACGCGCCGATCCGCTGGCACGTCTCGCGCCTGTACTTGGACCCATCCTCGCATTCGATGGTCTTTGGCGTGAGCTTCACGATCTTCTTGTAGGCGATGGTGTCGAACGTATCGAAGCCGCCTGGATGCGCTTTGACGCGCAGGTGTCCCTTGCGGTGCTTCGTGCGAACCTCGAAATGGGCCACGGAAGCCGGTAGCGAAGCAACCTTCGCAGCGACCTCCTCGCGCGAAATCTCGGCGCGGTCTGTCGTGCGCATGACGCCGTCTGCGCCGACTGAGACCCTCACCTTCACTACGAAGGAAACTTCAACGCTCATCATAGCGCGCACGTATTTAAGATACTCGTCGCTCACGACGGCACCGTGATTCGCGCAGGCGGCGGCACGAGCGCAACAACGCGCTTGTCGGCGAGCGAGTCGCCCTTCAACGCGAGCACTTCCGCAATCTTGTACGCGCATCGCGCGCCAATAACAGGCAAGTCGGACTGCTCTGCGCGCTCAGCAGAGACGATGGTGCGTCGCGAGACGCCAGCGGCGGCAGCAAGTTCGTCTTGCGTGAAGTTGAAAGCGAGGCGCCGCGCGCGGAACTTGATTGAGAACTCAGAGAGCTTTTTGGTGTTGGCCATGTCGCACATTAGCGCTTTTGCGCGCATGCGCAAGTTTCTGTCCGGTAAGCCTATTTGCGAGGGCTGCGTCGATTTGTTGTTGCGCAAATGCGCAAGTCATGCGAAGGTTGGTCATGGACGAAACAACGACGCCGGGAACGGCAAAGCGCACACACACAACGTTCAAGAGCGCCGAGGTGCTTGAGGACATCGCCAAGGTCTACGACATCCAAGCCGACAAGCTCCAGGAGAGCCTTGAGAACGCCCGCAACAAGAGTGCGGCGTACAGGTCGATGGCGATGATCGGTCGCCGCGTCAAGAGCGACGTCTACCCATCCTCGAAGCCAGGGTGCAGCGTGGTCACCGTGCTTGTTGCTGGGCTCCCAAAGAGCGGCAGCGGGAAGACGTTCCTCGACGCAACGCGTGACCTTGAGCGCGTCCTCGGTGGCCTTGGGGAGGCTACGTGATTGACGCAATCGACGGCAAAGACATGCCCGAAGAGTCGCCTCCGATGACTGTTGAGCGGGCGAAAGAGGTGCTCGACCTGACCGTTCGCTACGGCGAAGAAGATGAGAAGGAAGCGCTCAACACGCTTTGCGAACGCATCACGACGCTTGAGCGCATCATTCGCGTTCGCCTAGGCCCCGGCGCAGTGCCAACGACATCCATCCACAGCGGGCGACCGCTTTACGACGACAAGAGGAAGAGGCCATGAAGTTCATCGGTTCGCCATTCTACAAAGAGGTCAAGGCTGTCATCGCTGCCATCCAGGCAGACAGCGACGACGCGCCGATGGCGGTTGCGTACGTCGATGCGCTCGACATGAGCGACAAGCGCACCTTGCTCCGCGAAGCGCCGTCGATGCTTGACGAACTCGGTCACGTCCGCGCGGCAAGCGAGCGTACTCCATCGTCGAAGGAAGCGATGAACGAGTGGCTTCTCAGGGTGACGACATGAGCACCGCACTCGCACGAAGCGTCGACGTCACGAACTTCGACACCCTCGACCGGCTCAGCAACGTGCTTGCGCGTGCTGTCGACGCGTGCCCCAAGGCGTTCTTCGGGAAGCCCGCGACCGTCGCCGCCGTCATCCTCTTTGGCCAGGAAGTCGGCCTCACACCAATGATGGCGCTGCGCTCAGTGCACGTCATCAGCGGCAAGATGGTTATGTCCGCCGAGTTGATGCTCACGCTCGCGCTTCAGCGTGGCGTCAAGGCAAAGTGGGCAGAGGCAACGAACGAAGCGGCAACGCTTGTGCTGACGCGCAACGGCGAGGAGATGCTCCCGGTGCGCTTCACGCTCGCTGACGCGAAGACTGCGGAGCTTCTTGGCAATCCGACGTGGAAGAAGTTCCCAGGCAACATGCTGCGTGCGCGCGCCATCACGAACGCGATTCGCATGCACTGCCCCGACGTGCTCGGCCCGTGCATCTACAGTGAAGAGGAGATGCGTGACCTTGAAGAGAGCGCGCCGCCACCATCCAAGCGCGAGATAGCGGTGGCTGCGTTGACGCGTCCGGCTGTTGACGGGCAAGCGAGCGTCGCACCTGCTGGTGTGTTCCTCGGCGACCTCACAGAGGCGCCAGACAGCGGCATGCGTGGCGAGGAGACGCTCAGCGCTATCCGTCACTGCACGACGCCAGAGAAACTTTTCGCGTGGCTTGAGGCGCGCTCGAAGTACATCCGCAAGAGCGAAGGCGAAGTGCGCGAGCACATCACGAGCGTTCTGACGAAAATGTCGAAACGGGCATCGCTTGAGCTTCCAATCGTGCTCGACCGCGCTGGCCTCGTGGAAGCGTCGAAGAGCATCTACACGGGCGATGTCGTCGACACAACGGCCCAGAGACTCGCAGACAATCTTGAGGCTGGCGAAGACGCCATCCGCGATGAGCAAGAAGGGGACGGTCCACATTGAGCGACAAGCCAAAACCAGCATTCAAGGTGTCAGTCAAGCCTGAGCAAGGCGGCGGCAAGGCTGTTCAACTCGCGGCGTTCTGGCGCAAAGACGACGGCAAGCTTCGTGGCTCGCTCGACGGCAAGATTGTGCAGCTGAGCGTCAAGCTCGAAGACGGCACGGTGTGCCACGTCAAGCGTAAGCCGGACAGCAAGTGGATGGACCACTATGTGAACCTCTTTGAAGAAGAGGGCTCTGCGTCGAAGTTCGCAGGCGCGGCGCAGGCCCCAAGCGCCGCAGACGACGACATCTTCGGTTCTCCGCAGCAATCAAAGACGGGCATGTTCGATGGCAGCGGTGACCTTGACGATTCTGAAATACCGTTCTAGCATCACGCCATGAACGAGAAGCATGTTGCTATATTCTGGTCAAAAATGACCATTGGAGACGGGTGTTGGACCCATCGCGGTTCTAAGGGTTCGCACGGGTACCCACAAGCTACATGGGGCCCCCGAAGCGAACCTGCGCACCGAGTTGCATGGGAGATTACAAACGGAGTTGCCCCAAAGGGGATGTTCATCTGTCACCACTGCGACAACAAATCATGCGCACGTCCGAGTCACCTCTATCTCGGAACTCACAAAGAGAACATGCGCGACATGCGCGTTCGCGAAGGGAATATCCGCAAAATAACGCGGGCACAGGCGGCGGCGATACGGGACGACAAAAGGACCCAAAGAGCAATCGCGGCTGACTATGGAGTGCACCAGGCAACCGTCTGGAACATCAAGAGCGGTCGAACCCACTACGACGGCGACACTCGCTGAACAGCAAGACTTCGCGCAGCAATCACGCTGCGCAGGACATGTGAGCGGCGTTTCTAGTCGCTTCTCGCGTGTGGCAACGCTCAATGACGACACGGGTACGGCTCACCACGGACGAGCCAACGCGCGCGCAGCGGGAACTGGCGCGCTTCTGGCCCCAATCTCACGGTGAGAAACCGCGCAGACGTGCGTCGGTGGGGAGCGGTTCGAGTCCGCTCAGGGCCATTCGATATTATTTTGAGGAGGTTTTGATATGCGATTCCGAGTGACGTTCAGCAAGTCGGGAGACATGCACTGCGCCACGCTCGAAGAGCGCGACGACTACCCAGGTCCAGGCGGTGACTTCTGGGAGACCGTTAGCAGCAACCACTCTCTCGACGGGAAAGACGCAGCGCTTGCGGGGCTGAAGCGAGGCATGGTCCGCGAACACGAAGAGCGCATGCGCGCGATCGAGGCCGCGACATGAGCCGCCGCACTGTCGACATCACCGTTGACGCATACGACGCGCCCTCTCTCATCGCCGTTGCTCGCGAGCGCGAGAGGCAGCGCGACCTTGGCCACGATGACGCGATGGGCATGCCGCTCGTGCGCGTGCTCCGTGAGGCGTGGGAGTTGCGGCTGGGCCGCCCATCGGTCGGCCACATGGGCATCGCATGCGCGTCCGTGTTCCGCGCAGCGAACGACCAAGGTCGCGTCTCGTGCGCGACCGTGATGCTCGAAGAGGTCGCGGAGTCTGTCGAGGAACTGATGGAGCTTGAGCTGATGGGCGATGCGGAGCGCCGCCGCAAGTCCGAGGCTGCCGAAGTGGAGCTCACGCAAGCTGCGGCCGTGATGCTGCGCATTGCGTCGAAGCTGCGCGCTGAGCGCCAAGGAGGCGAGTGATGGAACGCCCGATCATCTTCAACGACGCGATGGTGCGCGCGATTCTCAGCGGCGCGAAGACCGAGACGCGACGGCCCGTCACGCCGCAGCCCGTGGACTGCATCGTGAGCAGTCGCGAGGGCGACGGGACGACCGTGACGAGCCCCACGCGCCGATGGGGGAAGCGGTGGGTCGGGCCGGACCTTGCCGACCTCGCCAAGCTGTGCCCCATCGGCGTGCCCGGTGACACGCTGCGGGTGCGCGAAGCGTGGCGCGTCGAGTGGGGTGACACGCTTGTCTATTTTCGCGCGGATGGCGCGAGCGAGTGGCTGTCATGTGACCAGAGCGAAGAACCGGACGTGCGTAGGTGGTCAGACAAGCTCGCTGGCGGGCTCTGGGCGCCTTCCATCCACATGCCGCGCTGGGCAGCGCGCACCGTGCTCGACGTGCTTGAAGTGCGCGTTGAGCGCTTGCAGGACATGAGCGAAGCGGACGCACGCGCCGAGGGCTTCGTGCCGTTCAAGCACATCGACATCGATCAGCCGTTCGGCGGCGACGACTGGCGAACCAATCGCACGCACCCGTGCACGCTCGCGTTCGCGGCGACATGGGATGCCATCTATCCAACGATGCCGTGGGCGTCGAATCCCTGGGTCTGGGTCGTGCGCTTCAAGCGCCAGGGAGGCGCGTGATGCCGCACCACAAAGTCACGCACCGCACCGAGGCGCGCGGGCGCATCCACACGTACGACGTGCACGTTGCCGAGTTGTGCGACGGCGCTGCGGTCGTCTGCAAGGGCGTCGGCTACACGCGAAGCGAAGCAAACGCGGCGCTTCTCAGCGCGGTGGAGCGCATGCACCGCGACCAGCTTGACGCGTTGAAGGAGGGGATGTGACCGACATGCATGCAATCGCTCACCGCATCCTGACGCACGACTACCCCGACATGCGCGAACGCGTGCGCACTGCATGCGCGACTCTGCGCGACGCGGTCGGCTCCAACGGACCGGAGAGCATTGAGAGTTTCGCTGAGCGTGCGGCGGCGCGAATCGTTGAGCTTGAGAAGGCGGTGGGCTACGCACTGAGCGACCTCAGAGAGCACATTGCAGACGGCGAGTGCGCTGGCCCACATGGCAACGCGCGTGAAGGCGCGTGCTCTCGGTGCAGGCCAGCGGAGTATCTTGCTAATGCGCTGGAGGTGCAGCCATGACCCCGACCCGAGCACAGTTTGACGCGGCTGAGGCGTGGCTGCTGGAGGAGTGGCGCATAAACACCGACACCTCACGCCGCATCACGAGCGGGAAGAATGCCAAGCGGCAGTGGGCTACTGACGAGTTGGCAGCGCGCCGAGACACGCGCGCCAAGCTCGCCACCGCCATCCGCGCGATTCGCGCCATGCGCCCAAACTGCATCAAGTGCGACGAGCGCCCGCAGACGCTCGGCAGCGGGCAGTATTGCTTCGCGTGCCTTGCTCGCGACCGCGCGGAGTACGCCGCGTGGGACGCGTCACTGCGAGGGCGCGAGGGCGCGACATGACCGCCGCACTCTCCCTCACGCCCGAGACGCTCAAATCAAGTCGAGCATGTAGCCCATCGCGTCAACCTTGGTGCTGCCTGGCATCGAGCCGTGCTCGGCGAAACCGCGGAACGCGCGCATCTCGCGCACGCTGAGGCGCTCTCGTGGTGCTGCGATTCGAGGGATGCACACTTCACCATCGGTCTCTTCGCCGAGGGACGCGAGCGCATCGAAGAGCCAGCGCGCGGCCTCAAGCATCGCGGCGCTTGGCGGCATGCACTCGACACGCCGCGAGCCCCACGTGCGCAACTCTGGCGTGTGCTCGTAGCCAAGTTTTAGCGCCAGCTTTGAGAGCCCAGGCCACGAAAACTCAGTGCCAATACTGCGCTCGATCACGTCGCGCCGTCCGACGTGGACGGCGGCGCATGTACGCAAGTCGAGGTGCTGAAAAATGAGCCCATCCCATGAGACGGAGAAGTTTACGCTGACCGTGAGGTCACGCTCACCGTCTTGGCCTTTGCGCGCCTCCATCGCATCGAAGAGGCGCCGACCTGCGTCCAGCCCTTCGCGCGCTGGGCCCGCCGTCCAGTGCGACACGTGGAGGTCAACGGGAAGCTTGCGCGGCCTCGTCTCGCGGCCCTTCGCCCACATCGCAGCGGGGTCACGCAGCACGCGATCGAAGCGCGTCGAGAGCACACGTCCGCCGTGGATGATGCCGCGAGGGAGGGTCATGCGCGCTCCCATTTCTCGACGCGTCGAGAGTCCGAGAGGAAATCAATCGCCCCATCGACGCTGCGCAGCGCGACCTCGGCGACGCCGCCCCGCTTGGCCGCGTAGATGGCGCGCACCACGAGCGTCACGCCGTCACGATTGACGACGCGGTCGCCGACCTTGAGGGGCTTCGTGGTCATGCCGCCCTCAACACTGCAAATGGCGACGTCTTCGCTTCGGCGAACCGACGGCGCACGTGGCGCCCGTATCCGCCGAGGAAGATGCGCTCAGCACGAAGCGCGCGATCGCTGAACCAGGCGCCCTCGAAGTAGATGTCGGAGGCGTCGTCAGCGCGCTCCGCTACGGCGCACGAAACATCTTCGCGCACTGCTGCATGGAGCTGCACTCGTGAGCCGCTGGAGCGCATCAGTCCCCCTCTTTCGGCTCGCCCCACGTGCCCGAAGGCGCAGGCGCAAGCGTCTCGCTGTGCGCGACTGCCGACGCGATGAGCGCAGCGCTCTTTTCGAGAACGTCGCGGTCCTCAGCGGTGAGGCTCGTCGACAGTGACAGCTTGCGCAGTCGGTCGCTCATGTGCGCGCTGACCTGCGGCGACTTCTGCACGACGGCGACGACTGCGGGGTGCGGCTCGAAAAGCGCCTCCATCGCAGCGCGGGTGCCGCCTGCCTTCGCGAGGGCTTCGCGTGCGCGCGTCGTCATGGACTCGACGGTCGCGGTGCCGAAAAGCGCGGCGTAGACGCTGGGCGCAATTGACGCGACGACGGGGAGCAGCGAGAGGAGGAGGTCAACGATGGCTTGCGGGCTCACTGGACACCCCCAAGCGAAGGCAGCGCAATGCCAACCACCGCAAGGCGTTCGCCCAGCGAGGCCCATGCGCGCGACGCGGCTTCGAGAGCGAGACGCAACGCCTCCATCACGCGGCCTTCGTCGGCGAGCGCGGCGAGTTCGATGCCGTCGATGTACGTCGCGACGGCTGCGACAGTGATGTCCTGTGCGTCAGCGACCGCGAGGCAGTTCGTGCGTGCGCGCTCGATGCAGGCAGCGTCAGCGGCGCACGTGTCGCGGAGAGCGGCGCACGTGGCAAGCGCTGAGGCGCGGGTGACCTCGAGGGTGTGCGAGGCGACGAGCGCGATTGTCGCGTGCGTCTGAAGCGCGGAGGGCGAGCACGCGGAGAGCGTCGAGAGCGTGAGGCCCCCGATGATGGCGAGCATGGTGTGACGCGCTGAACTGCGGCGCTGCGGCACCGTGGGCGGGCCATCTGCGAGCACCTCGCCGCCTGCGCCGGGGTCGTCGTCGTCATCGTCACGCGGTAGCTCGATGCGCTTCGGCTTCGCGGCTTCAGGCGCACCGAAGGCAGCGCGCATCACAGCGGCGCCAGCTGTGCCCAACATCGCGAGAATGCCCACGAGGACGGCCTGCGACTCGGGAGGCGCGAGCCAGAAGATGCCGCCGAGGAAGGCGCACACGACGGCGACGAGGGCCACGGTGGGCCAGCGGATTTCGAGTTTCATCGGGTGACTCCGTAGGGCTGTGTGTTGTCGAATCGTGCGAAGCTTGGGGGCGTGTGTCGGGGCACGCGCCCAGCGCGCGCTTCGTCTTTGAACGCATGAAAATCACGGTGCATCTGCATCGCTGTCTCTTCGGCGCGAGCGCGTCCGAGGCGTTCCTCTTCGTTCGCTTGGAGCACGTTGCGAATCTCTTCGCGCGCGTCCGCGAGTTCTTTGCGGGCGGCAGCGAAGGCGTCGCGCAATGCGGTCGCATCGCTCTCGGTGATGCGCGCTTGCGACTCCCTCACACGCGCTTCTGCGAGCAGCTTCTGCGCTTCCGCGTCGAGCAGCGCAGCCTTCGCGTTGAGCGTTGCGGTCCACGATCGGGAGCGGCGCTCAAGCGCTTTCGAGACGACGACGACGAAGCCCGCGAGGGCAGCGCCGACAGCGGGAATCGCGAGTAGCGATGTGAGCGCTTCGGGCATCAGACCCTCGTCCCGATCGCTGCCGTGACAGCGGGAGCAAGCGCGGCCGCGAGCTTCGCAAAGCCCGCGACACTTGGGTGCGGCACAGCGTCGCCAAGGTCCGCAGGGTCCGTCAACGTGCTCGTGAGGTCGACACGTGTCAGCGAGCCGTCAGCGTGCGCGGCATGCGCGTCAAGCACGGTCTGCACGGCGGCGTTGTACAGGCCGATGCGCGTTGTGGTTGTCGGCGCACCTGGCGTGCCCGTGTACGTCGGGATGCGCACATGCAGCACGCGAGCGCCTGAGAACGTCGTGCGCAGATACGTGATGAAGGTGCCAACGTTTCCCGCTTTTGCGACCGCTGCGGCGTCGTTCGCGGATGTCAGCACATCGTTGAGGCCCGCAAAAATAACGCACACGTGCGGCTCAGCGTCGGGCTGACGTAGCGCCCACACACGGTTTTCAATGGCGAACTGGATACCGGTGACCTGCGCACCCGCGAAACCACAATGCGCCTGCGTCCACGAGCCTGACGTTGCGATGCCTACCTGCAGCGTGTTGGTCATCAGCGTGGAGAGCGGGACGCGGTAGCCGAGCAGGTCGGGGTCAGCGGTGCCGACTGTCCACGAGTCGCCGCACAGCATGATGCGAGCGGCGCCTGCGATTCGCTGCATATAGTCGGCGCCTTGATCGGTCATCCCGAGAACCGTCGCGCTCGCCACGTCTCCCGTGTCGCTCGCTGGCGTGATGACGCTTTCGGTCGTGCCGTCGCGAAGCGTGACGCTGTTCGTGACGCCTGCGACGCTGGCAACATCGGTCGTCCACCGGATGTAGTAACTCGTATCGCTCGTGCGATAGAGCAGGCGCACAGCGCTCGACTCGACGGCGTATTGACTGGCAACGAAGCGGCCTGGCGATGGCACCACGCGAGGGAGTCCGAGGGCGTAGTTGATGGCGCGAACCTTCGCGCGCGCGGTGGCCAAGGAGGTGCCGAGATTGCACATCAGCATCAGAGTACCCGCCCGACTTTGGACGCTGCGTAAGTGCGCATTGTGGCGCGCTCGCCCACGGTCAAGTCGCGCGGGAAGCACGCCGCGAAGGCGACGTCAACATCGGTCGCGCTCGTGCCCTCGCGGCACCATTGGAGCATATCGAGGAAGGCGCGATCTCGTGAGTACGCGGCGCCTACGGTCTCGGTCGCATCGACGAAGATGGACCGGCTCACTTGGGCGTTCTGGCGCCACATCGCAACGATCCATCCGGCCCCATACCCAGCCGACGTGATGGATGGATTTGTTGGCTCGGATGCCTGGTACGCAAAGAGCGCGGGGCCTGTGTTTTTGCCGAAATATACCGACGTGCCACCTCCGCTCGGAGACACTGGCATCGCAAAGTTCGAGACAACCGGGTGCTGCACAGAGACAGCACTTCGCCATGCGAATACGAACGTGAACGACTGCTCGTCGACGCGTGCGGAGAGTGGAGCGATTAGCCCAGTGTCATGCGTCGTGGAGCCCGTGAACTTGGCGAAGGAGAATGCGCCCGACGTGTCAAACGCAGGGCGGCAATCACGCGTGCTTGACACGAAGGGGCGATGTGACGCGGTCACGTCCTCGGCGTATGCGATGCGCCCGTTGACGATGGCGAGCGTGTTGGCGTTGGTGAAGTCATACGCCCACGAGGCGCCCGATACGGGCAGCGGGTACGAAACGCGCTGCGTCCGCGTGCGTCTGTCGCGCTCGCGCCTCATGCCAACTCAATGCCCACGTCGACCGTGCCCGAGACCGTCGCCACGATGAGGTTGATGCCCGTCTCGCCATCACTGGGCACAGGAACATCGCGCTCGTACAGGCCAGCTTCGAGCAGGAGCCCAGCCGTCAGCGTTCCGGGGAATGAGAACGCGTCAGTCGCATCGAACGTGGTCACCGCAGAAACGCCTGCAACGATGGGCGCAAAGCGAATCTTCGCGGGCGCGGAGAGCGCGATGCGAATCTTGCTTCCTTTTGCTGCTGTGACATCGAACGCGGCCCCGGATGTGCCAACGCCAGTATCCTGCAACGCACCGTAGCCGTTCGCGCCACTGCACCGAAGGAGGTTGTATGCGCTTTCGCTTGCTCCGCCGTATTTCATCGTCTCGACTCCGCGCGCTGTGATTGAAGGGGCGTGCCTTGGGTCAAGGCCGAAAGCGCGCTGCTCTGTGAGCGTGTGGGCGCGCGTGTAGGTGAGGGTGCGTTCTGCTGCTGAGGTTGACTCAAAATCGCCGCTTGTGTCAAGGCGATGGAGCGAGGCGTCAGCGAAGCGTCCGACTCGAAGCCCATAAGCGAGCCGAGCGCAAGGCGCGTCGAGTACGGGAGCACGTCGTCAGCGCGCGCATGCTCGATGAGTGCTTCCTGTGCGGACTGCACCATCCACGCGTGCATCTCAGGGTAAAGCGTGCGCATCACCTCGACGCTCTCAGGCGTGAGTTGGCCCGTTTCGAGGTCGTCGACAATCGTCAGCGGCGTGTAGACGGCGCGAGCGTAGCGAAGGAAGCGCGCACGGTCTGGAACGCTTGGCGGGAGCCTGCGTGCAATGGTGGGCAGCGCAGAGCCGAGCGGCGCCGACTCGCGCGGAACCTTCGTCGCCAAGAACTGCGCACCGCGAACGCCAAGCTGCACCATCTCGTTGCGAGTCTGCGGCGCGACCTCGTGCATGTCCTCTGTCTGCGCTTCAAGCCGACGCATGAGCGCAAGAGGGTCCTGCGCGCGCTCCTGCGCCTCCGCAGCGGTCTTCTCGTACTCGGACAACGCAACCATCGACGTCAACCGTCGCGTGGCCACGCGCGCACGCTCAGCGGCGCTACGGGCCTGCACCGCTCCTCGACGCGCGGCGGGCGCCAAGCGGTTCTCGATGGCTTCACGTGATGCGTCGATGCTCTTGCGGATGTAGGAGCCCACGCCTTCACGCAGGCGCCCCTTTGTGCGTGCCGCAGCGCGCTCGATGGCGCCAAGTGCACGCGCTCGCATCGCGGGGTTGGCGAGTGCTGTGGCAGCGACGACACCAAGAGGGCCACCAGCAAAGAAGCCTACAGCCTGCGCAGCGAGGGCCCGTTCGACGCCGGTGCCAGATTCGAGCGCACGAAACTGATTGACGGCTTTGACGCGGCCGAGAATCTCGTCGAAGTTCGTGATGGCTTGTCGCGCTGCTGCGGCGCCTGCGCGAGCACGAGCGGCCTTCTCGATGTCCATGCCCGTGTTGTCGGCCATGCGGTCGAGAAGCTCTGCGTGCGCCGCAAGAGACTCGCGGAAGACTCGCTCGCGGGTGTCGTTCGCTGCAGTGCCAGCGGAGCGCACGAACGCGTCAGTCGGCGACGAGTTCATCTCCATCACGCGACGCCACGCACTCGCTGGGTCGCGGTCGCCCTCGGCGAGGAAAGCGCGCCGGAAGTTGTTGCGCCACGTGAGGTGGTTTGTGTAGGCCTCGTTGACGTCGCGCTGCGTGTTCGCGATGCGGCCCCACATACCCTCGTCTTCGAGCGGCACGCGGATGGCGTCGTCGTAGAAGGTCTGCATGTCTCGACGAAGCGCGCTGTTCGGCGGGAGCGGGCCAATCTCGCGACCAATGCGCCGCTTGAGTTGGTCCATTGCCTCGAACATGTCAGCGGCAATCTGACGCGTGGGTGCGCCGCTCGCTGCGCTGCGGTCAATCATCTCGCGCACCGCGTCAGCGTGACCTTGGATGCGCCGCGCTGCGATGCCCTGGCCGCCCTCGTAAAGCCGCACGTCGTCGACGACGGCCCTGCTCATGTCAGACGCTTCCTGCGCCACGCGACGGGCGAGGTTCACTTGGTCGAGGACGCGCGCGTCACTCACCTGCTCTTCGATGAGCCCACGCTTGACTGCCCACCCTTCGAGCACCTCCTGGCTGACGCCCTCGGCCGCATCAACGTCGCGCAGAATCTGGCGTGTCGCACGCTCGAAAATGTCTTGGTCGGGCTGGCCCAACGAGAGCACGTCTCGACGAATGCGCTGGCCCGCTGCGCTGCGCGCATTGCCAATGGTGCGGATGAAGTCTTCGTTGCCACCGGTGATGAGCGACGATGCGCGCGCCATCTGGTTGTTAGCAGCTTCGTAGAGGTCCGCGACACCTTCCTCCAAGTCAAAGCCCTGCGAAGCGCGCCACGCACGCGATGCGACGTCGCCAACAGCTTCGCGCACAGGACGCGAGAGCCGCAGTGCGCCGTTGCGCAGGGTCGCGCCGCCGCCGTAGAGCAGCCCGCCAGTCGCACCGCCAAGCAGCGCCCCCATGCCCACGTCAGTGAGGAGCGATTCCACGGTCAGCGGGCGGTTGCCGAAAGCGTCCTCGTTGAGCGCGTTTTGAAGGCCCCCCAGGGCCCCCTCTGTAGCGCCACCAGCAACGCCTCGCGCGAGAGCTTGGCGAATGGAGCCCGCCGCAAACTGGCGCGCAGCAAGGCCCTCCGCTGCGGTGCCAAGGTTCTCAACGATGAGCCCAGGGGCAGCGAGCGTGCGTCCGGCAATGCCCAAAGCGCCACGCTCGGCCACGTTTGCTGCAAGGCTTTCGCCAGCGGTGAGCAGTGCGGGCAGAACTGCGCCCGCCATCTCACCACCAAAGAACGCGTTTGGGTTCGCGCTGCGAAGGTCGCGATAGTAGTTCGTTGCTGGGGTGTCAGTGAGTTCATGCGCGAGGTCTGCTGACTGCGCGATGGTGCTTGCGAGGCCTGGGATGCCAGCGGTGAACCCAGCCACCGTTGACGCCACCTGTCCGCCGATGCCGCCGTAGTCGATGCGCGCCTGCCGTGCAGCCGCCTCGTCTGGCGTCTCTGGGTGGAAGAGTTGTGCGCCCGATGAAGAGCGCGCATCGAGCATCGCCTGCGCTTGCTCTGGCGTCGCGTCGTACACGCGCCCGTCAACGCCAACCATGGGAACGGTTTGCGGTGCCACGGCTGAGGCGGAAGCCTGTGCCTCCGCTTGCGCTGCGAGTTCTTCAGGGTTCATTCCAGGTTCCTGCCTGACCCAGACGAGCGCGCGCGAATGAGCGGCACCCGCTGGCGTGCGGGCTCACTCGTGGTCGGCACTGGCGTTTCTGCGCGAGGAGCGATGCCAAGTTGTGCGGCAACGTTGTCTTGGGCCTGGACGTTTGAGCCGATGCCAGCTGTGTTGCCGAGCACGGAGTTCATCTCGCGCCGCATCGTCTCAAGTCCAATGCGTAGGCCTTCCTCGGTGCCGTCGCCTCGGAGCAAGTCGCGATAGAACTGCACTTCTTGAACAGCGCCACCTGCGCCCGACATCATGCGCTGATGCGCGTCAGCGAGGGAGTCCGCGCTTCGTCGGAGGCGTGCGCCTTCTGGCGTTGCGAAGTCTGGGAGTCTGCCGTCGAAGATGCCAAACCCCGGGACGTCCCCCCCTGCCGCAACCACGTCCTCCAACTCCCGAAGGTTCGCGTCGACGACGTTCGCGCGCGCCGCCAACTCAGCAGGAAGCGCCATGCGTTGAATCGTCCCGGGAGGAAGCCCCGAGCGCACGTTCGCCTCTTGAGCGGGCATCCCACCTGCAATCAGCGTGTTCGCATTCGTCAACTGGCGCCCAAGTTCAATCGAGTCGACCCGCCCGCCTGCGCCTGGTGGTGCCATGCGCGCGCCGTTCTCTACGGGAGCACGCTCACCTTGGAGCCCGCCCTGTGGGACGCCAGAGAGCGCCAGGGCGTCTGCCGTGGGCGTGCCGGTCAACTGCGCGTTCTGCGCGTTCTCCATGCGCGTCGCCTGCTGTGCTGGCGTGAGCCGCGTCCACTCCTCCCAGCTTCCATACGGCGCACGTCCGCGCATCGCTGCCGCTGCTCGACGCGCCATCTGCTGCTGGAGGCTGCCCGCTTGCGCTTCCTGGTAGCCAGCCTGCGCGTTGCGAAGGCGAATCTGCGCCTCGGTGTTGCCCGCCGAGAGAAGGAACTCCATTTCAGCGCGTTCTGCCGCCGCGCGAGCCTCATCCGCTGCGTTGGAAAGCTGCTCTCGAAGGTTGCCCGCCCGGTCGCCAGCTTCGGCACCGTTCGTGCGCTGCGCTTGAATCTCGACTTGCGCCGCTGCTTGGCGAAGTGCGTTCTCGCGATAGGCGTTGTCGGCCGCGTCGCGCGACTGGAACTCCTGCCGCACGTTCGCGAGGATGTTCTGCTGGTCGCCGACTGCGTTGCGTGCAGTGTCGAGGTCCGTGCGCTGCGCTGCGAGGTCGCGCTCGATGTTCTGCTGGACCATCGCGAGCGCCTGGTTCGGGCCGCCAGACACGCCGCTGCCGATGCCGCCCAAGACGACAGCGATGACGTTGGCGATGCCGCTGGCACCCTGCATTGCGCGCGATGGGTCGATGCGAATCGCTGCTGCTCGGTCTGCTGCGCGCTGCACCGCTTGACGTGCGCGACCCTCGGCCATGCGCCGGTCGTTCTCGTTCTGCTCAAGGCGCCGTTGCCGTGCGATTTCGACGTCGGCGATACCCTCGCCTGCCGCCTGCGCGTCCTGTGCACGCTGCTGTGCGTATTGAACGTTGAGCGCAAGCGTGTCGCGTTGCGTGTCGAGCGGGGAGCGCTGCGGCGTGCGCATGCCACTGCCGTTCATCAGTGCGTCGACGCCGTTGGGCGCGAGCGCGGACGGCATCTCAGCGGTGCCACCTGGCGCGTTCGGGAGGCCTGCGACGTAGGGCGCAGTCTGGCGACGAGGGACGCCTACGCGTGGCGCAAGCGAGCGAATGTTGCGTGGCGCGCCCATCTCGACGGTGCCTGCCGTCTCCATCTGGACGGGGCCTGCGACGATGTCGTGCTCGAACTGCGGAGCGCCAGCGACAAGGCCCGGCGCGTACTGCGACATGCCGCCATCCCGCGGAGCGCTGGCCACCTCCGTGGGCATGAACGACGCCGGGATGGGTTCTGCGCGTGGCAGCACCTGCCCGTCGGACGTAACCGCGTAACCCTCTGGAATGCTCGTCGGTTGTGCGCGCGGGATGAGCGCACCATCGCGCACCGCGTAGTTGCGGTCGACGTCAGCTGACGTCGGCTCTGGCGTCGGCATCGATGGGATGCCCATGGGGCCACGAACGGCCTGCGGCGCACGCGATGAGTGCGACAGTCCGTCAGGCAGTGCTGGAGTCATCGCGGAAAGGTGGCGCACAGCATCAGCGGCGCTCGGCGCAACGCGCGCGCCTGGGGGAGTGTGGATGTCGGATGCGTATCGAGCGACAGACTGCTCGTCGAGTCCCATCGCGCGAAGCTCGTCGGCTGTCGCGTCGCTTGGAATCTGCGTGCTAATCGACGCTTGCGCCGCAAGGTTCGCTGGGGTGCGCTGATTGCCGATTATCTCAGCGGGAAGCTGGACGAACGGCTGCCCCTCAAATGGCCGCTGCGTGGCTTGGCGTGGCACAGCAAGGCGCGGCATGCGCACGGCCTCAAGTTGGATTGGTGGCGTAGGCGATGCGGGGACGCCTGCATTCAAGCGCGCTTGTTCGAGCGCTGCACGCTGCGCCGCTTCAGCTGTCGGCGTGTCTTGGAACGCGGCAAAGTCTGGCGCAGGTGCGCCGCGACGAGGGCGCACAACGCGCGGGCGGAAGCGTGGCTCATTCATTGGCCGTTCCTCCACCACGCGCCACCTTGGCCAGTGGGGGCGAAGAGACTCTCTCGGCGCTGCCGAAGCTGGTCCGCAAAGTTGGCGTGCGCAGCTTGCGCCGCTTGCTGTTGCTGGGCTGGCAGCGATTGCTGGAAGTCGTACTCCGCTTGCGTGCGCGGAGGCGCCATCGCAGGGGCCTGCGGAGCCTGTGCGGGCGCCTGTTGCGGCTGGCCGCTCGCTGCACCCATGAGGCCCTGCACTGCGCCGCCGATGCCGCCGCCCTGTGGAGCACCACCGCCGAGCATGCCGCCAACAGCCTGCGCGCCACCACCGACAGCGGTGCCCACGCCAGGGATGAGACTTGCGACGCTGCCCGCCGTCTGGAGCATGCTTCCGAGCATCTGACGCCCACGCGCTTCTTGTGCGATGCGCTCTTGGTCGGCCTGTTGGTTCAACGATTGGAAGCGCTGCTCAAGCGCGTTGTTCGTGTTGACGGCGTTTTGCGCCTGCGCCTGGAAGCGCTGACGCCCCGCCTGACGCTGCGCAGCGAAGGGGTTTGCACCCTGCCCGACGAGACCTCGGATGTCGCCTTGCGCTTGCGCTTGCGTCATCTGCCGTTGACGGCTGGCGTTCTGCAAGATGTCGCGCGCATAGACGCCCTGGCCGCCTGCGAGGCTCGCCAATGCGCTGACTGGTTGCGTACCAAAACCGAGAGCCATGGATCACCTTTTTGCTGAGGCGCTGAGCGCACGACGCACAGTGCCAGACTTTACGCCAATTTCTAGGTCGACTGAGATAATCTCGTGGCCCCGTCCTGGGGTCGCGGCAGGGTTCTCCCCGATGACCTCGCCAAGCGTCAGGTACTCCTCGATTTTGAACTGGATTGCGGCGCACTTCTGGATGTTTGGACGAAGCGACAAGAGCACGCGCCCGTCGCTGTTTCGCATCGCAATGAGGTCCGCCTCGTACCATCGATGCTCTTCAGTGGGAATCGTGGCGTAGTCGTAGAACACGGTCACGCGGATGTGCCCGGTGAAGTGATACGCAAGGAGCGTTGCGCGCCATGCACGCTGAAACCCAGCGATGCCGCCTACCTTGAACCACGCCGTCTTGAGCGACTGGAGGTGCGTTGCGTTGGTCCAGTCAGCGCGCGCCTCTTCGCTGACGACGGTGCCTGCTGCGCCCACAACGCTGTCGCCGATGACTGCGTGATGCGTGGTGTCAGCGCACTGACGCGTCGACCATTGGTCTCGAAGGAAGTCCCACACGACCATGAGCCCCGTAGCCGCCCATGAGCCCAGCCACGCGCTCGTCGCACCAAGCCATCGGACTTCAGACTGGTCAGGCACGAGGACGCCGCAGAATCGCCCCGTGGTGGCCGTCTGCACCTTGTCTCCGATGAATCGCAGCGCGAGACTGCGGTCGAGCGTGTAGAAGCCGCGCTGCGACTGGAATGCGACGCCGAACGGACCCTCGACGATGGACTGCGCGCTGACGCACCCGACGTCACCAGAGAGCATTTGCGGCGACTGGAGCGTAGAGCCTTCGCCAAGTGCATCGCCGGGCGAGCCAGAGACGATGAAGATGCGGCGTTGCTTGAAGACGATGATTTTGTCGTCGATGGCAGCGATGCCCACACAGTCGCCGCCTTCGCTTGGAACTATGAACTCCAACTCGGTCGCGAACTCAGGCGCAACGGTTGGCTGGATTGGCTTCGAGGGGAGCACCGTGTTGCGCTTCTCAGCGCTGAGCGCCCAAAGCCTGTTTTGCGTGCTTGTGATGTCGAGCACAGCGGGCGGCGCCGACGTCTCCAGTTCCGTTGCGAACCATGGCAGAGGCCCAGCGCTGAGCGTGGTGACGTACACCGAAAATGGCGTCACGTTGTATTCCGGGTTCGCGTCGACGCCTTGCCCTCGCGTGAAGTACACAAGCACACAGTCGAGCCATGTGGTGGAGCGCTTGGGCTTGAGCCGAACGGTCAGCGCTTCAGCTTCTGGGTTGTCGAACGCCGCCTGGAACACGTCGAGGTAGAGGTCGACGCCGCGCTCCTGGTAGAGGACCATCTCGGCGAGCGGAGGAAGCGGCACTGCGACGAGGCGGCTGTAGGGAGACGGCGCCGTGCCCACGAACGCGTGGGACGAGCACCCGCCGTTGCCAAGCGGGTTCGCATCGCTGACGTACGGCGTGGGCGCCCCTCGGTGCTCGTTGCCGTATTGGTCGACCCATACCCACGCGAAGCGGATGAACACCTCTGACGAGGTCGCAAGCGTGTTCAAACCAGCGCCAGTTGTGATGATACCCGTGATGATCGGCGCGTCGCCACGTGAAAGCGTGAGCATCGCAGACAGGTTGGAACCTGCCATCGACACGCCAGCGCCATCACCGAAGAGCCGCGTTGAGTTTGCGCTCACCGTTCGCGTTGGCGGGGGGTTCGCGACTTGCGAGCGCACGAGGTCAACACGCACGTCCCCGTCTGCTAGTTCGGCTGGACCAGTCGCCACATGGTAGCCGAAAAACAGCGCGCCGCTGCTGTCAACGCACGTGTGCGACTGGCCTATTTTGTACGAACCGACGTTGATGTCTTCGTAGACAGCCGACGAGAACGCGCACGCCACGCGCACGATTGCCGCCGTGCCGCCCGCGTTGTCGCCCATGCGCACGATGCGCCCAGTTCGTGGCTCAGTGCCAGCGCGGAGCACGTAGACGCTCTCGCCCCAGCTGCTGATGTAGCGTGGCTCTCCGAAGATGAATGTGTTGGCGAGGTGGAACTTGTAGGCGAAGGTGCCGTTCGTCTCGAAGACGTGCACTTCGGTGCCCCACACCTGCGTCGTGGTCCCAAAGGGTGCGCCAGGGCCATCGGCACTGATGAGCACAGCGGTGCGCGTGGAGTCCCAGCGAGCAAGCGCGACGCGCGTAGGCGCAGTGACGGCCCACCCAGCGGTCGACCACGAGCCAAACGAGCCTGAAAGGTTGGCAGCGCAAAGGCGCACATTGGGTATCAAGTTCGCGCAGATGACGCGACTTGCTGAAGCGTCGTAGAAGACAGTCGTCAACGCATAGGAGGCGTCAACAAGCGAGGCGTTGCCACT
>Ga0315904_10001251_pt1 | contig 39995 bp, 51 predicted proteins | sample LakEriMetagenome_6_FD_203529 | JGI IMG/M metagenome (GOLD analysis project Ga0315904, IMG submission 203529) | Freshwater fungal communities from buoy surface, Lake Erie, Ohio, United States - Buoy 12 MA120 | ecosystem: Environmental > Aquatic > Freshwater > Lake | place: USA: Lake Erie, Ohio... | reverse complement strand
CGTCTGACCCCAAGGCCATCGACACTGAGCAGCCCCGGGCCGCCGCCGCTGTGCGTGCCGCCTACGCCACCTTTGCCACCGAGCCGCCCCCGGCCCCAAAGCCTGCCGAGTGCGTCTGTGGCGGAACATGCAAGGACGGCTACTGGAAGCCAGACGGCAGAATCGTGCAGAAGTGCCCCTGCCCCGTGACCTGTAAGTGCAAGTCCGCCGGGAAGTGCCCGGACGGCCAGTGCCCAAAGAAGTGACGTAACGACGCCAAGGAACTTCAGATCATGCCCTACCCAGAGAAATACCAGAACTACAAGAGTTTCGGGCCCCAGGACATGCCGCCCTTTCGGGAGGTCCCCCAGCAGCCGCAGGCCGCCCCGGAGAACGATGAGCAGCGACTGGCATTCCTGTTCAGGATGCACTCGCAGACTCCGGGTTGGGGCAACCGTGCCGCCATGGAGATGCGGAATCGGGCGGGAGCCCAGGAGGTCCCCCAGCAGCCGCAGGCCGCCCCGGGGCCGGACATGCTCTCGTCAGAGGACCGTATCCGCAGGCTGCAGCAGGATGTGCGTGACTCTATGTACTCGCCCCCGGATCCGATGCTGGAGGGCGTGCCGCAGTCCACGATGTCGGATGCAAGAGAAATGCTCGTGCCGCCGCCCAACCACATCAAAGTCCCGGATCTTCTGACGGGCGAGGAAGTGTGGCATCCCACTAAGAAGCGACAGCCATTGGCACGGGCCAATCCGAAGAAGTCTGCGCCGCCCAAGCGGAAGCCCGGGTACACGCTCGACTGACGCATGCACGCGACCAGGGGGCAAGGAGGCCCCCGGCGCTCAACACTCCTATGTCATCCATCATCCGGCAACTGCGACAGCAACTGGCCATGCAGCAAGAGATTGCTCGCAGGCTCAATCGCCCCATCGACCTTGAGCAGATGGCGATGGACAACGAGGACTACGCCCGCAGCATGATCGAGCAGAACGAGAACTCCCTCGTGCCTCTCGACCCGCAGATGATAAAGGAACTCTACGGCTTCATGGACGAGCCCATGCCTGCCGACATGGCCATGGACGACATGTACCGAAAGGGCATCCAGGAGAAGTTGAAGGCCGCCAGGGAAGGCGGCGGAGTCGCCTCGGCCCCCATGATTCGATCTATCATGCAGTTAGACAGGTGACGCATGATCGCTGCCAGCAAGGATCGGCAGTGCATTGTCTGCCAGCATGTCAAAACGCTGAACGAGAAGAACTTCCAGCGATACGGCGGCAAGGACGGTGACTGGAAGACGGTCTGCCGGTCCTGCCAGGGGAAGGCCCGTCGGCAGCGGCGGATGGACCGGATCGAGAAGAAGGCCGTGTCCCACATGCTGGACGCGGCGGCCATCGGCGGGGCCAACATCCCGCACACGGCGGAGTTGCTGGAAGCCATCCTGCACTACTTCGGCGGCACCAACGGCTTCGCCGCACTGCTGCTGAAGCAGTACTTCGAGTCCCCTCCGGGAAGCAGGATTCGGACCTCGGTGCTGGAGATGATCGTCCGGCTCGCATCCAAGAACACCGAGCAGGGAGGGGCCAAGAAGCCCATCCAACTTTACTCCGAAGAGGAGTTGGAACAGGAGATCGACGCTCGCATCCGTCAGGTTGCCAGCATGACGCGAGTATCAGGGAGGATCGTAGATGCCCAAGAAGACACCGCCGCCGCAGCAACCGCTGCCGACCATCAAGAACTTCTCGACGTTCCAGCAGGACGAACTGCGGGCACTGCAGGGAGAATTGAAGTCGAGGCGGCTAGAAGCCTTGAGGCTCTACAGGCCGACGCCCCTGCAGTGGGAGTACCACCAGTGCATGGCGAGCGAAACCCTGGTGATCGGGGGTAATCGGTCAGGCAAGAGTCTCTGCACGTTCATCGAGGACGCATGGGCCGCAACTGGTACCCATCCCATCGAAGGCAAGTACCCAAAAGAAGGCGGGAATCTCGTCATCGTCGGGGCGAATTGGAAGCATGTAGGGCTCGTGATAGTGCCCTATCTGTTTCGTGCCGGGGCCTTCAAGATCATCAAGGATCGGACCAGCGGCGAGTGGCGGGCCTTCGATCCGATGCTGCTGGGGGACAAGGAACGCGAGGCCCAGGCCAAGCCAGCCCCGCCGCTGATCCCGCCCCGGATGATAAAGAGCATGTCCTGGCTCCTGAAGTCGGCTGGGTATCTGAACTCCTGCGAGTTGACTAACGGCTGGACCATCTACTGCTTCTCGTCCGAGGGCGATCCCCCGCAAGGGTTTCAGGCCAATAGGGTCCACCTTGATGAGGACCTGAATAACGAGCAGTGGGTCCCCGAGATGCAGGCCAGACTTGCTGATCGCCGTGGTAGGTTCACATGGTCGGCCATGCCGCACTCGAAAAATGAAGCCCTAATTGGGCTCAACGAGCGGTCGGAAAAGGCGGAGAGCATCGGCAACACCACGGACATACGCCGGTTCGTGCTGCGGTTCCTAGACAACCCGCACATCGACGCCGACGAGAAGCGGAAGATGCTTGAGCGGTGGGCCGCCCTGGGCGAGGACGTTCTGCGTCAGCGGTCAGAGGGCGAGTTTATGACCGACAGCGTGTTGGTCTACCCCTCGTTCAACATGAGCGTCCACGGCTACAACCGGGAGGAAATGCCCTCTGGGCAGGTGCCGGACGACTGGTGCCGCTATGCCATCGTGGACCCGGGCCACTCGGTCACGGCCGTTCTGTTCGCCGCCGTGCCGCCCCAGGGAAACATGATCCTGTGCTACGACGAACTCTACATCCGAGAGTGCAACGCCATAAAGTTCGCCAAGGAGTTTCACGACAAGGTCGGCAGGCAGCAGTTCTACGCCTTCCTGATCGACGCACACGGCGGTCGCATCACTGACATCGGCTCCGGCCGCACCGCCCAGGAGCAGTATTCGCAAGAGTTGCGAAACCTCGGGACCGCCTCCGAGGTGACGGGGCACAGTTTCATCCCCGGCTGCGACGACATTCAGGCTGGCCTGCAGGCCGTGCGGAACATGCTCTACATCCGGCCAGAGGGCACCTCCAAACTCAGGTTCCTGAGAGGGGCCCTTCCGAACCTTGAGCGGGAGATGAAGAGGTACAAGAAGAAGGTTCAATATGTAGCCGGAACCACCATAGTCACAGATGAGCCCAGCAAGCGAGGTGAGTTCCATCTCGTGGACTGCCTCCGGTACCTCTGTGCCTACGGCCCCATCTGGCACGAGCCGCCCAAGCAGTTGGCAGAGCAGCCCTGGTGGGTGAAGTGGGCGGAGGAGCGACGCAAGAAAAAAGGCAAGGGCGCAATCTACCTTGCCCCAGTCACCGCGACGGGCAACTACGGCTAATACCGTTTTGTACGCCTGTTCATCGGCAATACACTTCCGGCGGTTTGCGGACATAAACCCCCTGGAGGATGCGAGATGAGCGACGTTTTCAAGATGCCGGAACTGGCCGTCGGGGACATGGTCCTTTGGTATTCGGACCCGATCAACCCCCAGGAACCGTCCATGGGCTGGGTCGCCCGTCGCCCAGGCGTCCAGACCATCAGCATCCTGATCTGGGCCGAGGACGCTGGCCTTATCGAAAAGCCCTCGGTGCGGCATGTGGACGACCCGTTCTGGACCGAGAACCCCAGTGCCGCCGCCTGGACCAAGTGGGGCGGCTTCCGCCTGCACCCCAGCACCCAGGCCCTGAAGCAGGTGGCGGACATCGCTAAGAGCCTGAAGTTGCAGGCCGCTCGTCTGGCCAAGCCTAAGGACGCCGCATGATCGAGCCCCAGGCGGACGTTTCCGGCGGGAACTCCGCCGAACTCCCGGACATCCCGCCGGACATGGCTGGGCCCAAGCGGGTCGAGGATGCCCTGCGTGCGGTGGCTAAGTCCTGGCTGGCCAAGTTGCAGCAGGCCGAGAAGCACAAGAGGCCGTTCACCGAAGACGCCAAGGAGGCGATGAACTTCTTCGACGGAACCAACAACTGGTTCTGGAAGGACGCCACCAAGGGGGAATCGGGGTACAGCAGGCTGTCTCCCCCGGCCTTCAGAATCACTATCAACCGTGTTTTCGAGGCCGTGAAGTTATTCGGGGCAGTCATCTACCACCGAAACCCGGTGCGGAACGTGACCCCGAAGACTTTCCCGGTCATCTCGCCCATGGCCGTGGGCATCGACATGGACCAGCCGCCGTCCATGGATCCTGCCACCGGGCAGCCGATCCCAAACCCGGCCGTAGATGAGTTCATCCAGGTCTCTCGCCAGGTCGGATGGATGGAGCAGATTCGCAGGACCGTGAGCGAACTGCTTGAGACATACCTGAACTACACCCCGAACGAACTGAATCTCCGAGAGAACTCCCGGAAGGTCGTGGACGAGGCCATCATCAAGGGCCTTGGGGTGTGGTGGACCGAACTCGTCACCATCCCCGAGACGGAGGTGTCGATGGTCGGGTCCTTCATGGACTCGTGCGACAACGTCCTCTGGGACCCTGACGCAGACGAGCAGGAGGACATCCTCTGGGCGGCCCGTAGGTGCATTCACCCTGTCGATGTTGTGGCCAAGAAGTACGGCCTGAAGCGGGAGGACCTGAAGGGTCACCTGGAGAGTTACGTCGCCCGCTCGAAGGAAGAGGAGCGGGACTACCGCAATAAGAAGCGGAACGGCAAGACCAACGACCTCTGCGTCTACTGGAAGATCTACAGCAAGACCGGCTTCGGGCACACGCTCAAGGACGCCCCCAAGGACAGTGCCGACCTGTTCCAGGACCTCGGGGACAACTGCTACATCGTGGTGTGCGAGGGCGTGGATTTCCCGCTCAATGTGCCGAAGGAACTGGCGGCCGAGCAGCCCGATGAGCAGGCAATGCAGGAAGGGACTCCGAGCCCGATGTTCCTGCGAACCCGGTGGCCGATCCCGTTCTACGCCGATCACAACGGCTGGCCATTCACCCCGCTGCAGTTCCATCGCAAGCCGGGGTACTCATGGCCTATCTCCCATTTGAAGCCTGGTGTGGCGGAACTCAAGTTCCTGAACTGGGCGATGTCCTACCTGGCGACTCGCATAGCCACAAGTTGCAACACCCTGATCGGAGTCAGCAAAGCAGCAGACTCTGACATAAAGGACCAGATCACTGCCCAGTCCGAGAACGGGTTCAACCTCGTAGAACTCTCGGAGACTCTGGGGAAATCGGTCAATGACATCATTTCGGTCTTCCAATTGCCTCAGGTCACTCCAGACATCTGGAATATCGTGTCGGCTGTGGCGGAAATGTTCGACCGCCGCGTTGGGCTGACGGAACTCGTGTACGGCATGACGCGGAACCAATTCCGGTCTGCCGCCGAGGCCCAGGTCAAAAGCGAGCAGATCTCGGTCAGGCCGGACGACATGGCTGAAACCCTCGAAAGTGCCATGAGTGAACTGGCACGCAAGGAAGCCCTGGCTGCACGCTGGCTATTGAGCCCCAACGACGTAGCCTCAGTCCTGGGTCCGCTCGGGGCCAAAGCCTGGGAAATGCACGTTCAGAGCCTGGACATCTATCAGGTAGCCAGGGAGTACGACTACAGAGTAGAGGCGGGCTCGGCACGGAAGCCCAACAAGGCAAGCCGCGTCGAGCAGATGCAGATGGCCCTGCAGACGCTCGGGCCTGTTCTCCAGGGTCTCATTCCGCAGGGGATTGTGGACCCCTTCAATGCTCTCGTTACGGACTGGGCGAAGTCCCTCGACATCGACCCGTCACGCTACCTGCTACCTCCACCGCCGCCCCCGCCGCCGCCACAGCCGCAGCCCCCGGGCGCTCCCGCCTCCCCTCCGGGCGGTGAGCCGCAACCCCCGGGTGGTGGCGGCGGCGGGGCACCTCCTCCCGAAGAGCCTCCGCCCCAGGAGCCCCCGCCCCAGGTCCCGCAGGAGTTGCAGCCGTGACCACGCTCCCTCCCGAGATCGCCGCCGCCTCATACGAGGTCCAGCAGCACTACCTCAGGATGATCGAGGACGGCCAGTCCGAGAGGTTCGCCCTGATGTGCAGCCTCCAGCAGGCCCCCGGCACCAAGGCCGCCGACCGCACCTTCATGGAGGGCCGGTACAGCGGTAACTGGCTGGACTCGCTCCCCAAGAAGCAGGCCGCCCGGATTGTTCGAGAGGCACGGGCTTCCGGGATCAACCCGACCGGGAAGTTCTATCTAAGCGGCCTGGCCGACAAGCGGGGGCACATGGACCCCATGGCATGGGTGGACTCAGTGGACGACATCAAGCGGGTCGCCAAAGCCCGTAACCTAAACGTCCAAGGCATCGTGAACATAGAGGGGTCTCATGAAGGCCCCAAGAACGTGCCCCTGAACCCCCGTATCGCCAAAGAACTCGCCAAGAAGGAGATCTCGAAGGACCCCAAACTCTCCATGCGGGACGCCCTGGCCAAGGTCCACGAGAAGCATTTGCCCCGGTGGAAGAAGAAAAAGTGACTTCTAGCCCGTGCTAGAGGACATAAACCAGGGTGACGCCATCTACCAGCGGGAAACGCTAGAGAACCAAGGACCAACCGATGGACAGGTCGATTTCGCCCCTGATCGTCAGCAAGACGGCCGCCCAGTGGACCGCCGAGGACCCGTACCTGGCTCGCGGCGACTACGGGGTGGAGTCGGACACGGGCAAGGAGAAGGTCGGCGTCGGCTCCCGCTGGACTGTCACGGGCTACAAGCCTGACGACAGCGGCCTGAACCCTGGCGTGGTGGCCCTGACCTACGCCTCCACCGTGACGACCGACGCCTCGCAGGGCTCGATCTTCGACCTGACTCTCACTGGCAACGTGACTCTCGCGAACCCAACGAATCCCGTTGACGGCAAGACCATCCGGTGGAGGATCAGGCAGGACGGCACCGGCAGTCGCACCGTGACGCTAGGCAACAAGTTCGTCATCCCGTCAAGTGCGACCAGCCCGCTGCCGTTCTCCACAGCCGCGAACAAGATGGACATCCTGGCTGCGACGTATCACGCGGGCAGGGACAAGTGGGACATCGTCGCATTCGTACCGGGATACTAAAATGGCAATTCTTTATTTCAACGACACGGCGGCAGTTGGCGGTGCGGAGGATGTTGACTGGGACACCATCGACAACTGGTGGACGAACGAAGCCTGCACCACGCAGGCATCAAATCTGCCGACGAGCAGCGACAGCGTTGTGATCGTTGGCCTCAGTGTCTACCTGATGGTCAATAGCGGCAGCCAGCCGACAATCGTCAACTTTACCGACAACTTAGGATATGCAGTAATCGGGTTTGATATTACGGCCACCGGGCTTGTTCAGGCTGAAAGCATTGACGCTGGTTATACGCTTACCGGCGATGGGATTTTGTTGTACTTATATGGCGCGCACGTCACTGGAGATGCCACCCTACGGTATATGGATGGTGGAGGAAGCATTGGGGGAACTGCCACATTCGGCTCCATTGAGCCTGGTCATGGCCTATTAGACGGAATCGTTGACAGTGCCGTCTTCTACAACAACACGCAGTACTCTGGCGGGACTGTGACTAACAACGCCGCGTTCAACGACGTCTCAGATTGCTACGGCTCCGTTGGCGGTGACGCCACATTCAACGACGACGCAATTGGGGACAACGGGTCTATCGTCGGCAACGGAACTTTCAACGACCGCACATTCTGCATAGACATGGTCGTTGACGGATACGTTGGAATGTACGATTACAGCCATGCGCAATACGGCGCAGGAGCGTCCATCATGGGCGGAATCACATTTCATGACCAATCCACCTGCTCAAGTGCAAATCTGGACGCCACAGTCTACGTCGTAGGGCCGCCCATCGTTCTGACAGACGGATGGGGCGGCGGGCAAGTGTATTTCGTCCGTCGCAGCGGTATCAACGGTTCCAGCATTCTAGGAGTAGCCTGACATGATTCTGCCCAGCCCCATCACCATCCAGCCGCCGCCGTTTGTCAACAGCAAGGGTCAGTCGAAGCCGTTCCCGGAGATGAAGTTCGCGGAGTTGGATTTCACAATCTCGGACAACGCTACCAGGAAGATCGCCCGTGCTGGCATCCGCCGATGCCCGTTCGCTGTGACGCTGTGGGATGGCGCAGCCTACGATGCTGCCGGTGACTACACGCAGGCCCAAGCGGAGGCCAGGCTGCTGGAGGTGCTGGGGCCAGATGTCAAGGCGGGTCTGGAAGCACTGTTCGTGCCGCCGGTGCGGAAGTAGTCGCGGTGGCACGGGCGGCACGGAGGGTTCATGTACACGGCCTATGACGCCATCGAATACCTTCTGTCCAGCACGGGGGGCGGTGCCCAGGACCAAGAGCATCGCGTCTTGCGGCAGGGGCTGTTTCACGCCTACCGTGACCTGATCTCCGCCCGGGACTGGAAGTGGTACCACTCGACCGAGCAGGTGCCGATTGTCGCTGCGGACCTCATCAAGACGGTGAGGCTTCCCTGGGGCGTCTCCAGCGTAGACGCGGTCTACATCCCGCAACTGCGGATCGTGGCTGAGTACGTCTCTCAGGCCGACTGGGCCAGGATCGAGACCTCGCCCTTCCAGCAACTGGTCCGGCTGGCCTGGACCGTCATGCCATCGGCAGAGCGAGACGGCTACTACGACCTGAAACTCTACAACGGCTATCGCTACAACGAGACCGTAACCCTGACCTACAGGCGTCGCCCAAGGGACCTTCGCCTGACCGGGTGGGAGCCCACGAGCCGGGCTGGCACTATCACGACATCGTCCACTTCTGCCCCGGCCTCGCAGGCCACGGCAACTGCCACTGTTGCTGGCGGGAATGTGACGGCTATCTCGGTGACCGCTGGCGGCAACGGCTACTTTATGAACCCCACCGTCACCATCACTGGCGGCGGCGGATCGGGGGCTGTCGCTGCGTCCACGATAAGCAACGGCGTCGTGACTGGCATCACCGTAGCCAGCGGCGGGACTGGGTACGTCAGCACGCCAACCGTCACCCTGGCGGCACCTCCTTCTACGCCGCCCGGGAGTTACTTCACGGTTGCTGGCACAAGCACGCAATTCCACAGCCGCATGGCCGGTTCCGTTCTGCGGGCCTCCGGTGACGCCACCTACCACCCAGAGGGCCTGGCTGGCATGCGGCCGTATGTGTTCGAGGCGTACATCACAGCCCCGCCATCCAGCACCACTGCGATGACGGTCCACTCGCCAGAGCCTGCGTCCACGGTCAGTGGCAGCAAGTACATCGTGACTGACCTGCTGGACATCGCCCCTACCATGTACACGGCCCTGCTGTCTGGGGCCGAGGTATGGGTCTCCCGGCTGTTGGGCAAGAACATCGAGGGAGCCACTGCGGTCCACTACAGAGACCTGCGGCTCGCCTTTGAGCAGGACACGCTGGCCCCGATCTCGGGCCGGAGGCTCACGACCGGCGGCTACTTCTCGTTCTGGTATCTGCGGCCTGGCGTGGATCAGGGGGTTCAGAATCCATGATCCGAATCTCCAAGTGGTCCGGCCTCGTGACCGCAGCCAGCCCGTACATCCTTCCGGCTGGCGGGGCCGTCGAGCAGACAAACGCCCAGAGCCTGATCCCCGGCCAACTGACCGTGCGTGGCGGCATGGGGAACGTCACGGCCACCGGAACCGCTGGCGGGGCCCTGATCGAACTCTGGGGATACAGCGTCGGCAGCGGCCAGTCGGAGATCATCTTCGGCTTCAATGACGCCGGAAACATCGTGAAGTTCACCAACCCCACGGTGTCCTAATGCCCTTCAGCGGCAACAAACCCGTCGCGTTCTCCCAGGGCCGCAGGGGAGAAGTGTACGTCTATCAGGGCCACAACAATCGGGGCCAGGTCTACAGCCCCAGCCTGGATGCCTGGCGTGACGTAGGCGTGAACGCCCCGACCGTCGCCCCGACCGTCACCAAGAGCGGTACGGTCCTGTACTACGTCGCTCGGATCGACATCGAGAATGAAGGGGGTGGGTACAACCGGCCTCCCGCTGTGACCATTACGCACAACGGCACTGCCCCGACAACCGTCGCCACTGCCGTGTCTCGGATTCAGGACGGCGGCCTCAGGTCGATTGACGTTACCGGCTACGGCAAGGGGTACAGCCAGGCTCCCAGCGTCACCCTTTCCGACAGCGGTGCCATCGGCAGCGGCCTGTCGTTCACCGCCAACCTGGAATCAGGATCCCCCTCCGGTACTCCAGCCACCGGGATCGTGTACTGGGAGGTCGAGAGCCAGCCTCCAGCCGGATCGCTGGAGTTGTTCGGCAACGTGCAGGCATACCTCTGCACCGCCGAAAGCACCGCGATGGCCGAGGTTACAGAGGACGGGTTCACCTGCTGGGTTGCAGACGCCCAGGGTGGCGGCGGCGGGAGCGGGGCAAAGGTTCGCCTGGAACTGCTCGGCATGAAGACGACCGTCGATACGGCGACGCCGTGCTGCACTCAACAGCAAGTGGATGACATCACCTCCAGAAGCGGCGTGGGCGTGCAGGCTTTCGGCTCGGGTTACTCCTCGACCGCCGAGGTGTCGGTGAAGATCGCCTTCACCTCCGTGTCTGCCCTGGGCACTCCCGACTGCACGGACGCCAACCTTGTCTGCCCCATGATTGTAAAGGGGTATGGCAGGAACCACCCCAAGACGCCCAAGACCCTCCAGGAACTGTCGGACGCCAGTCGGTTCAAGTCCCGCAAGATAACGTCGTACACCATCTCGAACGGCGGCTCGATGTACCTGCGGGCTCCGACCTGCGAACTTCTGCCGTACACGGGATCGGCCAAGGACGGGGCCACCCAAGTTTCGACCACGACTTCTTCTGCGGGTGTCGTGACCGCCATTGACCCGAACGGAGAGTTGCGGGACCAGCGGTTCCTGTGGCCTCCCACGCAGGGAGATCTGCTGGCCAACAGCGGCGGCGGCAAGGCTACGGCGGTGATTCGTGCCCACCTGCGTGGCAAGTATCAGTGCTACTACCGCTACGTCAACGACTCTGTGCCGACGGCTGAAGGCGGGCCCTTGTACTCAAACCTCTCTCCGCTGACTGAAGTGGACTGCGGCGACGGGGCCTCGCACATTACCTGGACCTACACCGCAGCGTCTGGCCGAAGCGTGGAACTCTGGCGGACAACCTCCAACCAGGCCACCACGCTGTTCCGGGTGGCCAAGATCGGCGGCACAGGGGCCTTCGGGTCCACGACCGACAACATCACGGACTGGGAGTTGGTGGACCCGAACCGCACCGGCTTCATGGCCATGCCGATTCTTTTGCCGAACGGGGAACTAAACGCAAACAGGTTTGGCGTTCCGCCTGATGACTTCGCGGTCGGGGTGATGTTTCAGGACCGGATGTGGATGGGGGTCGATACCACGGGGTCTTCGCCAAACGTGCTGCGGTTCAGTGAGGCGGACGAGCCGGAGTCCATGCCCGATGTGAACGAAGTCGTCCTGCAGACCAACCTGCGGTCTACAGACTTCGTTACGGCCCTCATCCCCTATGCCGGGGCTCTAATCGTGGCCCAGTCTCGGCACTGCCATCGACTCACCTACGTCGCCCAGCCACTGGTAGACCTGGGCGTTTACATGCTGGCCTACCGTGGCTGCTACAACCAGCGGTGCTGGGACATCTTCGACGGCAAGATCTACGCCATGGACGACCAGGGGGTGTACTCCATGGACGCCCAGGGGAACGTCGAGGACCTGTCTCTCGGGATCTTCGACTACTGGGTCAACAAAATCGACGCCTCGCTGCGGCAGTGGTTCTACGTCCGGGCCGACAAGCGACTTGGTGTGTTGCGGGCTGGCGTCGCAGTATTGGGAGACGGCTCTACGAAGTACCCGTCCCGACAACTGGTGTACTCCTTCGACTTCAAGACATGGTGGGAGGAGCGGTACCCCGCAGAGTTGTCTTCGGCAACCGAGGTCCGAACTGACGACGGCGGCGTAAGGTTGGTGTTTGGGACGAGCGGCGGCTACCTGCGTCAACTGAACCAGGGGCTGACCGACCTGGCGGAGTCGTCCATCGCAACCGTCACCATCACCAACCCCGGCCGTGGCTACCGGCAGCCCCCGACCATTACGGCTGGAGGAGGCCACGGTGCGCAGTTCGAGTGTGCCCTGAACAGCGACGGCTCGATCACCGGCATCGTCATCAAAAGCCCAGGAACCAAGTACACCAACGGCAGCCTGACGATCAGTGCCCCGCCCACTGGAGGCGTGCAGGCTACTGCGACCTACACCGTTTCCTCGTCCACCAGGCCGGTTCACTGGTCCTTCAAGTCTGGGTGCTTTGAGTACACGACCGACTCCCAGGACAAGCGGGGCGGCGAAGCCCAGAACCGCCAATGCTCGGTCACCTACCAGCCAACGACCAGCCAGTGCATTCTGAACCTGCAGACGTACTACAACAACTCCCGATACCCACGCAGCAACGTCGTCCGCCGGGATCGCGGGACTGGCTTCGTCCACTCCGACGAGGTGCCAGCGGCGATCCTGGACATGCAGGCCACTCCGCTGCAGGAAGCAGAGTCCCATGCTGTGGCCCGTGCCGTGTTCTCCGGCCGGGTGCTTGACGACATGATGGGGTCTGACCGCCATGTGAGCGTGGCACTGTCGGGTAAGCAGGACGCAGCCGGGTCTGTGTCAATCCACAACCTGGACATCTACGGCGTCAACGACAAGTCTGGAGGCTAGGCGTGTTCACAAGGCAGGCACCACTGCTTGGCCAGTCGTTGTTCCTGGGTGGCCTCGCCCCTCCATTGGCCAGCACCGTGCAGAACCTGCTCGGCCAGTGCAGGGCTCCGCTCGTGCATCGCGGCCCAGTGACCATTGACTACACCCGGCCCGACATGCGGCTCATAACGCCCGACACGGCCCGCTACTCGTACCCGGACCTATCGCTCCCGCAGCCAACCAAGTTTGAGCCACCTGCCCCAGAACCCGACGAAGACCCCGATCCGCCAGTCGGGCCCGGCAGCCCGAATCCAGGGGGCGGAGACACGGTCAACATCATCAACAACACCTTCTTAGGCGGGTCGGTCTTCCCGGGCAGGTACATCGACGTAGATGAGTCAGGCACCGTCTCGCTCCGACACAACGACATCCGCCGTCACTGCACGTTCCCCGACGGTAAGACCCCGCCGAACGTCGTGCATAGCGTGGACTTCAAGGCTGCGGGGAACCAGGAAGACTACATTCGGCTCAAGATTACAGAGGAGCAAAACGCAACCAAGTTCTACATAGATGTCAGCGAACTTGAGGAAATCACTTTCGTGACAGATGTCGAATTGGACTTAGATGCAGGCAAACTCTGGGTGAGAAAGGGCTCGGCTTACGTCTTTGGGCCTTGGTACAGCCCCGGCCTTGATACCGAAATAGACCTCACGGTTTGCGACGAGCCGCCGCCGGAGTGATCCATGCCGCTTGTCATCAAGAACAACGGCATCTTGGTGAATGGCTCTGGGCTTGTCGCCAAGTCGGGGCCAGTCACACAATATGACGGCTGCTGCTGCGAGGCATGCGAACGATGCACGACGTTCTCGGGCCTAGCCAATCGCTTTGTCTTGCCCGGCACATGCGATGCCGCGCCGTATTTCGAGACCACGATTTGCGTTCCGCCAGGCTGCCCACTGCCTGCACTGGTCACTATCCGGGGCTGGGTGGACGACGAACTCATCATCAACGGCTCGATAATCGAAGAGGGCGAATACGTTATCGACCCGTCTGACCCGCTGTGCAGCGTAGATGGGTACTGCGACTGCAATGTCGCCCACTGCGTCGGGTCCGACGATTACACGGTCGGCGGACCATATTTCGGTGCCTGTGACGCCTATTCGTATTCGTTCCAGATAGAGGAGAGGTGTTTCACGCTGGCCATCGGAGACAACCATGGCGTGGTTGCGGAGGCGTACCTCGACATCTGCTTCTACGACGCGACCCCATTCCCATGATTACCGGCCCTAGATCCGTCTTTGAGGCTCTGTGCCAGGCCCGGGGTTACTCCCTGGAAGATGTGCGTCCCTGCATTGTCCAGCAGGGAGAACACTCGGTCACAGTGGACGAGACCCACCCCAGTTATCCCAAAAAGCGAGAGCCCGAGAAGCCTCAGGCAGGCCCTGGGTCCGAACTGAAGCGGCTGCTGGGGCGGATTGGCATCAAGGCCAGACCAGGCTGTGCCTGCAACAGAAGGGCAAAGCACATGGACAAGATGGGGGCCCGGTGGTGCAGGGACAACATACAGACCATTTGCCAATGGCTGAAGGAAGAGGCCACCGGCCGGGGCCTGCCTTTCTTGGAGTCCGCCGCCAGGGCCCTGGTTCTTTTGGCCATCAGGAGGGCCGAAAAGAAGGGGCCACGCCAGGCCGCTGGGCAGACATAAACCCCCTGGAGAACCCGAATGGCACTTCAGTCTTCAACGAACTACTCGCTCGACCTCTCGTCCGGGCCGGAGATCGCCCACCGACTGGGCCAGGAGCGGTCTCAGACTGAGTCTGGCGTGATTGGAAGCCTGTGGGGCGGCGACCTCAAGTCCGCTCTGGCATCGCACAATCGGATTCGGGAACTCAAGAAGTACCTCAGGGACCTCGGCTACTACGACGGAAGCATTCCGGCAATCCCGAGCGTTCGACCTAACGGTGTATCCATTTCCGTGTCTCAGTCCATGCCATCCGAGTACTAGGCCATGTCGCAAGTCTATATCGCAGAAGAGCGGAATCGTGTTCTTGCCCAGGAGGCCGCGAACGCCCGGAACCAGCGAGCCCGTGCCGCCTGGGAGCAGATGATGTGGGATCGCCAGCGTCAGGCATTCCAGGAGTCCATCATCGCCAAGGAGCAGGCCAGGCGTAACTCCGAAACCGCTCAAGCACAGCAGATTCAGCAGGAAAAACTCAAGGCCGTCAGGGAAATGTTCAACGGCCTCAATGGGTTCGGCTCTGGGTTCGGGAACATGATGCAGCCGGTCCCGATGGAGCCAGCCACGGTGAACCTGCACGACAACGACGGCAAGCGGATCGGCGGCTCTTTCGCTGCGAGCCAGAACCAGATGCGGGGCCCCGTGCCCCAGAAGCGCCGTGGCGGGTTCGACAGTTTTGCCAAGAGCCTCTTCGGTTAGACGCCCATGCCCCCCACAGCCACCGGCACCGGAATGCAGCCGTATGAGGCCCTGCTGGGTCAAAACAGCAGCACATACCGGCAGTATTCCTCGCCGCAGCACAACGCCTTCTGGGACCAAAACCCGAACGGCACCGGCCAGGATGTGGTGAATGCCCAGATGAAGGCCCGCACGGACCTCATCAACAAGAACCAGCCGCAACCAGTCCAGAGCGCTGGGCAGCAGGGCTTCGGGTATCAGGCGGGGTTCAACGCCAACCGCCAGGCCGTGAACACCGGCAACGTCATGGACCGGCTTGGCAAAGAGGGCCAATACCAGGCCACAGGATCTCCCACGGGCGTGCAGGCAGCCAATGACCTGAGTCGCTCTCTGTCCATGAACGATGCGGCACAGTTGCGTCGCGGCATCGAGAAGACCAACGCCCAGCAGAACATGGAAGATCAGGTTACCCGCAGCGAACTGATGCAGAGCGGGCTCTCCAATCAGGCCAAGATCTACGGCGACATGGCCCAGCGGTCGGTCGATCAGGTTAGCCTGGCCGCCAAGTTGCAGGAGTCCATGATCCGCAATCGCATGGCATTCGCTCAGGCACTTCTCTCATAGACGTAGGCCAACAATGCTGGGTAGCGACATGTCTGTTGGCGGGAAAGGCGGGGTGTACAGCCCAGGCTTTCGGTCGGGCTCTGCACCCAAGATGCCAGGCATGACCATGGCCCCGCAGCCGGGCGGTGGCACCTACAGTCCCGGGTTCCCGAGCCAGGGCGGGTCAAAACCCCCGTACTCCGGGCAGTCCACGATCAAGAAACCGCAGTACATCGACATCAACACCACCGAGGACGCCGTCAATAACGTGATGGCCCAGGGGTTCCAGCACGCCGACCAGCGGTACCAGACCAAGCAACTGGACCGTGCCGGTCTTTCTCGCGGCAGGGGCCAGCAGTTCATCGCGGGGCAGGAGGGTGCCCAGGCCATGTCGAAGGCCGCCGAGGGTGCTGCCCAGATTCGCACGGAAGACCAGTTGGCCAACTCCAAGATGCGGTCTGACTACGAGAAGGCCCGCGAACTGGAGGCCCAGAACCTGGCCATGGTGCAGCACGCCCGAGGTCAGGCCGACTGGTCTCGCAACTTCGGCCACATGTCCGCAGCGGCCCAACTCCGTATGGCCATGCAGCAGTCCCAACTCCAACTAATGATGGCCCTAATGGGCTAGGTCCCCTGACGGTTTCAAAGGAATCGCCATGTCGTCCCACAAAGCGTCTGAAGTCGCCTCTCTCATCACCCTCGAACCCGAGGAACTGACCAGGGGCCAACTACTCAAGGTCCTGAGGCACATCGGCCGCAGGGGCTCGTGGCGTGGTGCGTCCGAGGAGGACCTGGAGAAGGCCCTCAAGGAGAACGACGACGTAGTCAATCTCCATGAGGAGAAGAAGGGCGACAGCAAGCCGCCCAAGGTCAAGGAAGACGATCTGCCCATCGCTGAAAACGACCTCGACCCGCCTCCCGAGGAGGACGACGAGGAGATGATCGCCAAGAAGTCGAACAAGAAGCGTCTCAACGGGAAGGCACGGGCAGATGGCTGATCCACGCAAGGCTGCCGCCAAGTTGTTTGAGGTGAACCCCGAGGCTATCGGGCGTTCGTGGGATCAGACTCCGTCTGGCGGTAAGGTCGCTGGCCGGGCTGGCAAAGACATTCGCGGCGGCACCCTTCGGGACGTTCTGCAGCAGGCCCTCGAAAACCCCCAGGCGACGGGCGGAGACCGCACCAAGTACATCACCGATGTCGCCGCCCTGCTTCGGCAGTATGTGTTCAGCGACAGTCTCAGCAAGAGGATCGAGGCACAGAGCGCCTACGCCGATTTGAGCCCCGAGGCCCGGCAGCAGGTTGATGCCCTGATTGTTGCCGCCAATCCAAACCCCCGGGGCAAGCGAGGCTTGTCGGAGTCCGCCAGGGAACTGCTAGAGACCCTGCAGGGGCAGCCGATGTCTGCTGAAAGGCGGGCTGCGGTTGAGGCCGCATCGCAGTTTGAGGGCTTCTCGGCGGAACAGCGGAAGCCTGATGCCCCGTTCTCTCGGGAGGCACCTGCAGAACTTCCTCCCCCTGGCCAGAGCGAGAACCTCATACTGCGTGGCCTGTATGCAGAGGCCAGAAGCAAGGGGCTGACAACGAGTGCCTCCGTGGGCGACTACGTCAGCAAGCGATACAAGGAGATTCAGGCGCAGACCGCTGGCCGTCCGGTCACTGCCCCGGAGACTCGGCCACGGTTTCGAGGTGGCCCCGAAACTATCTCTGTACCGGCACAGCCTACCCCAGAGCAGTTTGAGATGGCTCGGCAGAGGTTTCCTGCTCTGTACGAGAAAAAGCGCGCTGCGAATCCCAGCCTGCCGCCTCTCGAAAGCCTCATGCCCGATGAAATTGACGCACAGATTCTCCGGGCCTGGAGGCGATCTTCCGAGGACGACTTCGGTCGCACTCGCTCCGCTGATCCTCGCAAGTGGTCCATTCCGAACGATGACAGTGCTGCACTGGCTGCCGCCAGGAAACTGGAGCGAGGAGAGAGGCTGACTGCGGGCGAGAGGAAGGCCCTTAGCGGATCTGAGCCCAGCAGCAGCATGACCCGCCGGGATCTCGGAGAAGGGTCGCCGCTCCAGACCTACTCCAAGAACTTCGTGTCTGTCGTAGGGTTTGACCCCTGGATGCCTGCGGACGAGTTCAACGCCATCGCCAGCCGTGGCAGGCCGTCGTCTCGCCCAGAAAACATCGTGGGCCTCGGCGGCAAACAGCCTCAAGCCGGTGAGTTGGGCGTTGATGACGACTCGTCTGTTATCGACGGCATCTCCCGAGGCAGCCTGCCTGGCGAACTCAAGGCGGAAACGCGACCGCTACAGTCCAAGCCAGGCCGGGCACCCAGCGCAGGGCGAATCAAGGGGCTATCCAAGCGAGCCGTGGAGCATCTTTACACCGAGATCCTGCGGGCTGCCGGTGTCGAGAAGTCCATTCGAGATGCGGGCGGGAACATCAAGGATGTGCAGTCTGCATTCCTGAAGCCACCAGCACGATACGGCTTCAAGACTCCAGACGAGATGGCGGACTTCGCCATCCGAGTCTTGGAGAAGGACAAGCCGATCCCGGAGGCGATGCTGGACGCTGTTCGGGAGCCGCTTCGTCGCCAGTTCGCGGAGACATGGGGCGAGGACATGGGGCTTTCGAGCCTGCCGAAGGCCGAGGGCCAGCAGGTTGCTCGCCCGATTAGCGTCGATGACATGCGTGCCCGCCTGCTTGGTCGGCCGGGTGCGGCTCGTCCTGCTGTGCAGGGGGCACAAGCCGCCCCGCAAGCCCCGGCTCGCCCGGCCCTCGACCCCGACTGGGACAACCCCGAGATTCAGAGGCAAAAGCGGATCGAGGCCGCCCAGCAGCGTGCAGAGGAACTGGCACGGCAGGTGGAGTCGCTTCCTGATGATGTCGAGTCGCTCGAAGTTCCGCCCACATCGGATGCCCTGCTGCGCGGGGACCAAGACGCTCTCGGAATGGCGGACGAGATTGACGAGTTTGGGGAACTGTTCAGAAATCCCCAGGCCCCCGAGACGCCACCCCAGGCCGCACCCCAGAAGCCTACCCAGACTCAAGTAGGCCAGGACGACGCTCCTGTCCTGCAGCCTGGAGCCACGACCGACGATGTCAGCGCCGCCCTGAGTGCCGCATCGGCAGGTGACATTGACGCCCCGCCGCCGGGTGCTTTCTCAGAGCAGGGCCGTCAGAGGCTGGCTGGCAAGCAGGCGGCCAAGCAGCAGGCACAGGCCAAGCCGGTTCAGCAAGGGCCCGCTGCACCGAAGCCGCCGCCACGCGGAGGCGGACGAGGCCCGAACGACCGGCTGGCGACATACGTCAAAGACGCTCAGAAGTTTGCGAACCATATCGCCAACGCCCCAGAAGATAGCCCAGCGTTCCGCAGTGCGTTGGCCCGCTATCAGGAAATGCGTGGCATGGCTGGGCAGTTCCCCAACGATCCGCAGGCCCAGACCATCGCTGCCAGGTGGGCCTCTGAGGTCATTGGCCCCATGGAGCAGGCTCTCAGCAAGAGGTTCCCCAACGGCGTTCCTGCCAGGTCAGGGCCGTCCGCCCCAGGGGCCCCAATCGACCCGCTGGCGAGTGCATCCACGACTCAGGTCGGCACGCCCGCAGATACGCCCTCAGTTGGAGCGGCTGGATCCAGTACTCCGAGCCCAACTGTGACTCCAGATCCGGCGGCAACTCCGGCACCGGCAACTCCAGCCCCGGACTCCGGGTTCACGCAGCCGCCCCGTCCGGTGACGGCGGATCAGATGGCTAGGGGCGTGCGGGCCTTCCGGGGACGAAACGGCCGAAATCCCACTCCTGCAGAGATGCGGCAGATCGAACAGGCCCTGCAGGTGGGCACCATGGGCGATCCCGCTATCAAGCCGTGGACTGACAAGATCAACGACTTCAGCACCACTGCGCTGGATGACCAGCGGGCCGCACGACGGTCGCAGCAGGAGATGGAGATCGACGCTTTCATGCGGCAGAGGCAGACCCAGCCAGTCCTCGATGACCTGCCGCTCCCCGAGAGTTCAGGTCGATCCGCAAACCCAGGCCAGGTCGTCCAGGACGCCGAACAAGCAGCGGCCAACGTGGACGCCGCCAAGGCCACTAAGGACGTTGAGTCCGACAAGGCGGTTGCGGTTGCCACGGATGCAGCCAGGACTGCTGACGCTGAGTCCGCAGCCAAGAAGGCCGAGGACGCCGCCAACGCTCAGACCAACCCGCAGCCCCAGCGGGCTGGGGAGTCCGGGAAGCCTGGCCTGCGATCACGAGAGTGGGAAAGGCTCAAGCGGGAGGAACTGGACTACTTCGTCAAACTGCCGTTCCGGGCTGGCTACAGCGCCATTGGTGCTGGGGTCAACCAACTCTGGAGGAACAAACTCGCACTCACGGCTGCTGGTGCAGGTCTGTATGCCGCCAGTGCCAATCGGGAAAACCTCCCCGAATGGATGCTTCCAGTCGCAGATGCTGGCGACAAGATGCGGGAACTGCCAGGGCGAGCCTACGACGCCGCCAAGGCTGCTGCCCGACGGATACTCCCGGACGGCGGGAACGGCTCTGGCCCTGGCGGAACACCGGGCGGAATGCCTGGCGGGGCCGGAATCTTCCCGGTCGGGCTGTCGGAAGATGGCCCTTTCCCCGGCGACGAGGGCATAAACATGGTGCCGCCAGAGATGATGGTGCCAGCGGAGTACGACACCAACGACTCCCTGGACCGAATCCGCCGGATCATCTCGACCACTCGGCCCGGTGGCCGGATCCCAACGGGCACGATGCAAAGGCCCACAACCTACTACTGAGCCATGAGCAATATCATTCGAGATCAGCAGCGTAGGCGACTTGGGCTACCCGACCCGAACGAGGTGCCGTTCCCGGAACAGGCCCGTGACGTCAAGAACTGGATGGAGCGAAGGACCTCGGCGGACATCGAGCCAAGGCCGGTGCCCGCCATCCCAGGTCAGGTCGGCGGTGGTCCGCCCGATGGCTATGGCTCGGTCAGCCTAGATGGCGATCCGGCGGACGCATACAACTCGCCCGATCTTCATGTGGCCATGGACGGCATGATGGCCGGGATGTTCCCGCAGCAGCCGGACATGGTCCCGGAAGATCCCCCGATGGCTCCGCCGGACCTGCCTACGCACTACGATCCCGCCGAAGAAGCCAAGCGAAAGCAGAGTTACTGGGCCAACTCCCCGGCGGCCAGGGACTTCGAGCATCGGTACCCCAAGAACGAGTACTCGGATGTCAGCCCTCGTCCTCAGGGCCCTTTCCCCACCCAGCAGGCAGCGGCACAGTCACTTCGGCCAGTCGGCAGCCCGCCTCCTGCCCCGGAGCCTACCCGCATCGCCACGCCAGCAGAGGCTGACGAGATGATGAAGGAGGCCGGTGCCGTCCAGATGCCGCCCTACAGGCGGTGGGTGGACTCGACCGGCCGGTACGCCGTTGTCGGACGAGCCGTGGGGTACGAGAACGGGGATGTCATCATCCAACGCCAAGACGGCAGCACCGTGGCGGTCGCCATGGACAAACTCAATCCCTACGACCAAGGGTACACCCAAAGCGTCCTCCCGCAGTCTCGGGTGGCACGGCAGCCGACGCCCGCAGCCCCTGTTGCTGCTGCCGCTCCGGCACCTGCCGCTGCTCCGACTGTAGCAGCCACGCCGCCCGCCCCACGCAACGCTGGCCCTGAGTCGCTTGTGCCTGGCCCAGGCGAGGAGTTGGAGGCCGACGCCCCTGCCGCCGCAGAGAACCGGGCCAGGCCCGTCCCCATGCCTGGAACACCAGAGAATCGTGAGCGGTTCCTGGCCAGAACCTGGCCACAGATCGGACATGCGGCCGAGAGCCATGGGCTGTTCCTCGAAGATCGCCAGACCAAGAACGGGGATCGCATCCCCGGGCTGCGCTCGATCTACAACAATGCCGCACAGCAGGGTGGCCACGAGGCCGGAGTGCGGGCTATCAACATGGCCCTCATGGCTGTCCGCACCGAAATGCGTGCCGCCAGAGAACAGGAAAAGCAGCAGAGAATCGCGGAGTTCAAGCAAGCCAGGATGATGGGCGTCGCTCCGCAGGCATATCAGCAGTACCGCAGCATGTCGTTTGCCAACGATGAGCAGCGACTGGCATTCCTGACCATGATGCACTCGCAGAATCCCTATATGGGTTGGGGCAACCTTGCCGCCATGGAGATGCGGAATCAGGCGGGAGCCCAGCAGGCCGGGGCCTTGGGCGGCGATGACCAGCCCCTGCCCGCCGCGAGGGAGGCCCAGAACCTGGCTATCATCAACGCCGCCCCCGTCGGGCCAGGGACGCTGGCTGCGTTCACCAACCACTACCAAAGCACACAGGCTGGCAGGGCCAACCCGAATGGTGCCAAGCCGTACCTCAAGACCGCTGGGTCGGTGAAGTACAAGGAGTTGCACGGCAACCCGAACCTGACGCCTGAGCAGGACGCATTCGTCCGCGAGTATTTGCAACTGTACCCCACCTATCAGGCGTTCCGCGCTCAGTTGGGAATCCCGGACACCCCCGCCAATCGGCAGTGGTGGGAGTCCAAGACCGACAAGAAGGCTGAAGGGCTTGGAGAGCGAGCCTTGAACGCCGTCACTCAAGGGGCGAGTGCGGCCGGTGCTGCCGGTCAGCAACTTTGGAACTATGCGTTTCCGCCGAAGCCGGAGGATAACGCTGTCGCTGACGGCAAGAAGCCCGGACGAAGGCCCTTCGACAAGTAGAGATGGATCTTCTGCAGCCCGAGTCCCCGAGGCGAACACGACGGAAGCCTATCGGGATTGGGCTTTACGGAGAAGGATCTCTCTACACAGACGATCCCGTTGAGCAGGAGTCTCTGGACCCTGCTATCCGGGACGAGATGCTGGACAATCTGTCCCAGTCTTCTGGCCAGGGCATCTCTGCCGCCCTGCAGGCCATCGACACGCCGCGTGCCTACTTCCAAGGCTGGCTGGCGGGCAAGCCTGGAGAGCGGGTCTCTGGCGAAGAACTGCTCGACACATACGGGCTGCTGCCCAGCGAGCATGCGATGGGCGGCTGGGGCAGGCCGCTGGCGGGGTTCGCAGCCGAGGCACTGGGCGACCCGCTCAATATCTTCACGCTGGGTGGATCGGCCCTCTCCAAGGCCGGGCGGGCCGCCAAAGCCGCCGGGATGCTGGACGACGCGACTCGTGTAGCCAGCCGCGAACTGCTCTCTAGCGGCGGGGAACTCGGGGCGTTCGGCAGAAACGCTGCCCGGTCGTGGCAGGACAACTTCGGCAAGGGCCTAGCGGACCTCACGGACGCAGACCTGGCAGCCCGGCCGCTCGTTGGAAGGCGGATGGCCCAGCGGAGCCTGACGCTCGAAGACCTCATCGACGCCCAGCCCAACAGGGCCGATGCCATCCAGAAGATCGAGAACTGGGCAGGAGCCGGGCAGTACAACAACCTGCGAGGTCGGAGGCTGGGCGGCGACATCGGGATCGGACTGCCATTCCGCAGCCCAGCCATCACCGGCAACATCCCAGTGCTAGGCGAGTACCTGAGTGGCGGCCTCGACCGGCTCGGTCAGATGGCCCGGTGGTCAGGCCCAGGTCGGTTTGCCACATCGCTGTTCGACAACTCCGTGGCTGGCAACACCGAGGAGGGCGGGCAGATCCTCGCCAAGCAGGTGTCTGCAGCCAGGCAGCAGGGAGAGGAGGCCGGTCGCCGGATCGCAGCCGACGCCCTGCAGAAACTGCCCGAGAACGCCTTCACGCCCGACACGCAGCAACTGCTCCGCCGTGTGCTGGCCGGGCCCAACGTCGCATCAGCCAGCGACATGCAGTTCGTGGCTCGCAGGCCCGAGTTGCAAGAGTTCGTGGATCGCTGGAAGTCCATGGCCCCTGACTACATTCAGCGCAGCAAGGCCGCTGGCATCGGCAGTGCGGAACTGAAGGATCCGTTCGGCACAGACTACTTCCCGCGTCACGCCAACAAGAACCTGTTCCCCGGAATGAAATCCGGCCCAGGCAAGGGCAACCTGGACTTCTCCACGCTGACTGGGGACCAACTCGCACGGGCCGACGAACTCAAGATGCCGGGCGGAGAGGCCACCCTGCAGCGGTTGAGCCTTGATCCCAACGTGGCTGGGTTCAATCGCACGGCTGCCAATGACCTGGAGGCAGCCAAGTACATCAAGGCCGAGGCCGACAAGGAGATTCGCCGGATCTTCCCCACGGGGGCGACACCGACCGGAGGCCCAGTCCCGACCTACAGCATGCAGCAGGCCATGGAGGCGGCCCGGACACTGCACCGCATTGACCCCGAGGCCATCAAGAAGGGGTTCCCGTTGTTCGGCTCCAGCGTGGGGGAGGACCTTACCCGCTACGTCACCGGCAGGGAGCGGTCGATCCGGGTTGCGAATACCCTGTATGACGCCATCGCCAGCAGTGCCGTGCCGCAGAACTACGGGACGATCTCGACGCAGGTGCCAGGAGGGGGCTACCGCTCATACACCACAGCCGCCGAGGCCCTGCAGAAACTGGGGCTCCAGTCCACTCCAGACGCCGCAGGAAACCTGGAGGGTGCCGCCAAGCAACTCCTCGACAGGCTGGAGAAGCGGTTCGGCCCTGGTGCCATCAGCGATCTGAGCAACGTCGCCATAGACGAACGACTGCTGGAGAGGCTCACGAGGATCAGCGACTTCTACGCCAGCCCGGAGGCCCAGGGGAAACTGATGACTTTCCTCGATGACCTCACTCGGATGTTCAAGGCGAACATCTTGGCTTGGCCCGCACGATTTGTTCGTGACTGGTACTCATCCATAGTGTCCAACTTCTACGAAGTCCGCAATCCGATGGACCTTAGGAAGGGCTACCAGGGGGCGAAGTACCTAATCCAGGGGCAGTACGAGAGGCTGGATCCGATCCTGAGATCCATCTCCCGCTATCAGTCCCTGGGCGACGCAACTGCCAGACGGCAGGCTTTCCTCTCGGACCTCGCCGCCTCGCAGATTCTGACCGGACGAGGTCTGGCGGATGTTGGCGACGAGTTGGTCAGCGACATGGCTGGCACCGGGCTCATGTCGGAACTGGTCCCTGGATCTACGCCACGCACCACGCTGGGCTATCAGGTCGGTGACCTGCTGTCCGGCCGCATGCCTCTGTCATCTAGCCGGGCGTCTTATGCCGAACTGCTCAACGCTGGCAACTGGGCCACGGCAGCCAGGAAACTGCCGGGACAACTGGACCCACGGAATCTCAGCACGACGCTGGCCGACAAGGATGTGGTCAATCCAGTGTTGCGATGGAGCAACAAACTCGGGGACACGACGGACGCCATCAACCGGGCAGCAGGCTACATCGCCCTGCTTCGGCAAGGGCTCGACCCTATGGAGGCGGCCCGCAGGATCAAAGCCTCACAGGTGGACTACAACTCGCTCACCAAGTTTGAACGCAACTTCCTACGCCGGATCTTTCCCTGGTACTCCTACAACAGCCGCATCCTCAAGTACGTCGGCTCGGAGATCTACAACAACCCGGGCGGCATGTACGTCCAGTTCGGCATGAGGATGCCGGAACGGATGCAGCAGAACGACGAGGAGCAGTACGTCCCGCAGGCAATACGCGAGAAACTTGGCGTCAACCTCAACCGGCTTGCAGGCAACTCTCCACTCCTGCAATCAGCAGTGTCCATGCTGACGCCCAACAGGCCGGACGCGACTCCATTCCTGGTAGACATCGACCTGCCAGGGGCGGACGCAATCAACTACTTCAGCCCCCGGTTCGACCCCGAGACGGGGATGATGTCGCCGTGGCTAACTGCAAAGGAGACTGGCAAGAGCATTCTCGCCCAGACACACCCACTCGCCAAGGCAGCCTTCCAGTTGATGACGGACCAGGACCTGGCAACCAAGCGTGATCTGAGTGCGATGGCAACGACTCCGCAGATCATGCTGCGTGCCGCTGGGCTGGCGGACAAGGGAGACCCGCTGGACAGAAGGGCCAACCAGATTAGCCCCCTATTGGATTTGATTCCGTTCATGCCCCGAGTAGGACAGACTGTTCGCAGGCTCGCAGACTCCGAGCGGATACCGGACTTCAGCACCCGCCTGGCACAGACTCTGTTCAACACGTTCACTGGCATGAAGGTGCAGAACGTAACCGACGAAGCCAGGACACAGGACGCAAGGGCAAAGATCGAGGAACTGCTTGCTCCCTACTCAAGGTCCTTCGAGCAAAGGTACATCCCCAAGGAGCAGATACCGTTCCTCGACCCAGAGGTGGCGAGACTCTACCTTCTCGACAGGGCCCTCAACCGTGAGCAGAAGCAGCGGGTGCGGGACCGCAAGAAGGAGCAGGAGTCGTCGCTGCTGTACTGATCGGCGGCGGTGTCGGGCAGGCGTTCGGCAGCAGCGTGGGGTCCACATAGAAGCGGGCAGCCAGGCCGGGCGAGAGGTGCCCGAGGAACCTGCCAGCCGACCCTGGGCTGACCGCCTCGACCGCCGTGGCACCCGTCCGACGCAACCATTTAGGGGTGCCGGTCACCCCGGCCGCGTGACAGAGCCGCCTGAAATGCACTCTCAACCAGCGGTGGTGCAGGGCCCAGAGAAAAAATGTCTTACCGTCCCCTAGGACACTTAGGTCCCTGAGACACGACACGCACTCGGCACTCAGCACCTTCGCCAGGGGCTGCCCCGTCTTGTTCTGAACCACGAACAGCCGGTGGTCCCGCAGTTGCTCGACACGCAGCCGCAGGAGGTCGCTGAACCGCAGGCCGGTCTCGTAGCCGGTCCTCAGGAACGCCTCGAAAAACAGGTTGGCTGGGCACCCTGACCGCAGCGTATCCCGCATGTTTCTCGCGGCCAAAATGAGGCGACGCATCTCGTCCGCAGACCAGGCGATAGGTGTCTTGGTGTTCGCCTTGACTCGCATAACTCGGCCTATAGGATGATCGGTCAACCGCAGGTCGAGGGCGTACCGCCACAGGGTCAACGCCATCCGCCGGTAGTTGCTGCGAGTCGTTGCCGACTGGTTCAACGACGCCAGCCAGCGGTTGATTACGGAGTCTGAAAGCATCGACGGAGTGATGCCAGCCGCTTCCATTGACCGTGCAACCCGAGCCAGGGCTTGCCGGTAATCAGCGGACACCTCTCTTTCGTCGCAGTACTGTTGCGCAAGGGACAACACGATGACTACCTCTCCCGGACTGGGAGAGAGTAACGACGCGGGGATGGACCAAAACCCCCACCTGGCGGCCCATATTTTGGCGGGTTCTGATTACGCAGATCCTGCCGACACATGTGCCGTCGGTGCGGGCCTTATGGGCCACCGGCTTCATAAGCCGGGTGTCGCCGGTTCAAGTCCGGCCGCCGCTACTTACCTCTCCAGTGAAACGATTGACGCCTACCACTCCGACGCGGAGTGGTGGAGCAAGAGCCAACTCTGGGACCTGATGTCCCAGGGGCCGCAGTTTTTCTGCGCGCGGCATCTCGCCCGAACCCTTCAACCCTACGCAAGGGATGCCTCCCTAAAAAAGGGGACGCATGTACACGAGTGGGCGGAGCAGGGTGACGACGCCTGGTGGGCTCGTGTCGTCATCATTCCAGACGACGCTCTGGGCACCTCCGGTCGGCGTACCAAGAAGACCGAGGCGTTCGTCTCGACGCAGGCCGCTGACGCCATCCTGCTGAAGCAGAGTGAGGCAGACGAGTACCGGCGTCAGTTCGAGGCCATCAAGGCCAACCCGATCTTCGGGCAACTGAGCCAGCAGACAACTTCCCGGGAAGTCTCGATCCGCTGGATAGATCCTGGCACTGGGCTGCAACTCAAGTGCCGACCTGATGCCCTGACGCCTGATGTGGTGTGGGACATCAAGACGACCAGCGATCCCAATCCACTTCCGACGTTCTACAAGAGCGTTCTGAAGTGGGGCTACGACATACAGGCCGTCCACTATCTCGACGGCGTAGCGGCTTCTGGTCAGACCAGGACACAGTTCGTGTTCCTGATTGCCAGCACAGTGCCGCCCTATCTGTGCCATGCGGTAACTCTGCCGCAGAGGCTTCTCGACAAGGCGAGGCGTAGGCGTCAGGCAGCCCTGAACGACCTACATGCCCGAATCATGTTCGACCATTGGTTGCCTGAAGACTCAGGTCAGGTGACGGAGTTGTTTGTGCCTGAGTATTGCATGGAGGAATGAAATGGATCGTATGCCCGTGATGTACGGAGAGCAGTCTCCAGAGTGTGCAAAACTGTACGAAGCCCTGGCCAAAGCACAGGGCGAAATGACCAATGCCCCGAGGACCAAGAAGTCCCACTACGGGATGTACGCGGACCTCGCCACGGTGCGGGACGTAACCCGTGGGGCCCTGGCCAAGAACGGCCTGTGCATCATCCAGTCGGTGGTGCCCTACGGTCAGGAGGGGGAGACAGCGGTAGCCACGACGCTGGGTCACACCAGCGGCCAGTGGATCCGGTCGTGCATCCCCATCAAGGCGAACCTCACGCCGCAGCAACTGGCAGCCAACGTCACCTACGCCAGGCGGATCGCACTGTCCGCCATCGTGGGCATCGCTGCAGACGATGACGACGACGGTGAACAGGCAGAGCAGAACCACACCTCTGCAAACGCCATGAAGTGGGTGGAGTTGGTCAACAGGGCGGAGAAGAAACTCCAGAGCCTGAAGACCGACGAGGAGCGGAAGCCCATCCTCGCTCATGTCGCCACTCTCGCCGCCAAGGGTGAGATCAGGGCGGCTGATGCCAAGCGGCTGTTCGATGCCTATGGCCCCAAGGAGGAGCCCAATGCTGACCGACGAGCAGGTTGATGAACTGGAGAACTACATCGTTCGCTCAACGATGGACCAACTCCCGTCTCTGTTGATGCGGGCGATCCCGCTGTTGTTTTCAGAACTCAGGCTGGCTCGTGCCGCCCTGAACGATCAGACCGATGCCTTTTTCCAAGGAGGGAATACCAATGATTTGCCGAGGCAGGGAAGTTTCGACGGAGACGGAAGCCCAGATAGTGCAGGCGTACACGACCGAGGGCATGTCGGTACACCTGCTGCACATGAGGCACTACCCAGTGTCCCGGAGGCAGATCGAGGAGATGCTGCGGAAGCAGGGAGTCCTGAGAGCCCGCAGCACACCGAGGTCAGCGGACCCAAGCCCCGAAGAAATCGAAGAAAGGGCAGCCGAAATCCGCCAAGCGTGGACGGAGGAGGAAGCCCGGAAGCGGTGGGTGGGGAGGTCGGCTCAGTTCTTCCAATCCAGCCTCGTGGGTGAGAGGTAGTCATGCCCAAGTGCGAAGCCCTGCCGCTGTTTGACCACATGCTGCGGCCGTATCAGAAGCGGGCCATTGAGATGCTCCGTGCCGATTGGCGGAGCGGACTCAAGAGCCTGCTGATGGAACTCCCGACCGGGTGCGGCAAGACGCGAACCTTCGTCCTGCTGCCCCGGGAGGGGGCTCGCACCCTTGTGATTGTTCCTCTGATTGAACTCATAGGACAGACGGTCAGGTCCATACAGTCCCTGAGGAAGTGCCAGCCAGACGTTGAGCAGGCGGACCTGTCGGCCATCCCTGAAACCGAGTTTGTGGTGGCGTCCTGGCAAACGCTGATGCGGAACGGCCGGTACCGCAAGTTCCTGGGCAAGGTCGATCTGGTGGTGGTGGACGAGGCCCACTGGATGTTCACCGTGCAGGCCCGCGACATCCTCAATGAGTTTGTCGCAGCCGGTGCCAGGGTTCTTGGCTGCACTGCTACCGCCTATCGGGCCGACCGGCAAAGCCTGATGGGGCACTACGAGAAACTCTCCTACTGCTACTCCCTGAGGTCGGCCATTGAGGACGGATGGCTGGTCCCACCAAAGGCCAAGACGCACTACGTCAAAAGCATCAACCTGTCCAAGGCTGCGAAGAAGTCGGGGTCTGACTTTCACGCCGAGGAACTGGACCGGATCCTGCGTGGCGAGCAGGTTCTGCATGACATCGCGGGCCTTATCACCAAAGAGCATGTCGCCGGGCGGCAGGGGATCGTGTTCGCCCACTCTGTCAAGCAAGCCTGCCTGATGCGGGACATGCTGCTCGACAGGCACGGCATCCCGTGCAGTCTCGTCCACTCCTACCAGAGCGACGCTGAGTACGCCCGGGAACTCAAGCAGTTCACCTCCGGCGAGCGGGAACTGGTCATCAACGTCGGCATCCTGACCACCGGCTGGGACCATCCACCTGTATCTGAGGTCTTCATAGCCAAACCTACGAAGGCCCTGAACAAATACACCCAGATGATCGGCCGTGCCACCCGGACATGGGACTGCAACATTGACGAGTGCGAGACGGCCGAGGCCAGGAAGGCTGTGATTGCTGGCAGCAAGAAGCCGCACTTCATCATCCACGACCTGACCGACTCCACCCGCTGCCACCAGATCTGCTCGGCCATAGACGTTCTGTCCTCCCAGAACAAGAAGTTGAAGACCAAGGTCAAGGAAAAGACCGAGGGCGAGGAGGTCTCTATGGAGGAGATCGACGCCGCCGTGGAGGCCGAGTTGAAGGCCGAGGCCGAGGCTGCCCGGCTGGAGCGGGAGGCCGAGCGGAAGCGGCGGCAGGCACTTGTCGTCGGCGTCACGTTCGACTCCGAGGACCGCGACCTATTCGGCAGGCCCGACCGCAAGCATGCCAAGCGTCGGGAGTACAGGTTCCCGTTCGGGAAATACAAGGGTCAGCCGCTCTCCAACCCGGCCGTGCCAACGAGTTACCTGGAGTGGATGCTCCGAGAGGGTCGCCTGACGCCCATGTGGAAGGCTGCTTTCGAGAAGGAGATCCGCATCCGCCATGTCAAGAACAAGTTCCTGGCTTCATAGGTCATGGGATTCACGACGGAACTCACGCTGACCGAGTTTGAGGTGGCCGTCAACACGGCTCGCCTTCGGATCGTTGCGTCCGCCATGCAGAAACTGAACCACTCTTCCACATACCAGCGGGACCTTGTGAAGCGTCTTGATGAAGAGGTTGTAGGTGCCTGCGGTGAGATCGCAGTCGGCAAAGCCAGCGGCCGATGGTTCGTGCCCAGCGTCAACACGTTTCATCGAACCCCCGACTGCCTCGGAGACGTTGAGGTCCGGTCCACGGCGGTGCCCCACGGCTGCCTGATCGTGAGAGACAACGACTCAGACGACCGCCGGTATGTACTCGCCATCGTCAACGCCCCCAACGTCACGCTGGTCGGCTGGATAACAGGAGGCGAGGCCAAGCAACCCGAGTTCCTCCGAGACCCCCATGGTCACAGGCCGTCGTGGTTCGTGCCCCAGGATCGCCTCCACCCAATCACGCAGGAGGTGCTAAAGGCGTGGGCCGATTGAAGTGGTTTACGTTTTGACGACTCCGCCGCCGTTGTCACATTGGCGGCACCGCTGTTCTGTTTTCTCGCCTGGCATCAGCGGCCTAGAAATCAAAGCCTGCGAGCCTAAAGAACACCTGCCTATGCAGGGGTGGCTAGTCCACGAAAGTCGGTAACACCCGCACGAAACCCGGGCTCTGCGGCCTACTCAGTGGCCGAGACAAACCCTGCATCCCGGTGGTCATCCGAAGTCGTGCCCAGATAAGGCGGGTGAAGCCCCTGGTAACCCAGGATCTGAAGAGCCCTCTTCGGAACGGAAGGGTTGTAGGCAGTGAACACACATGTACCTCGATGTGAACACAGGTACTCAACTGGTTTACGGTTTGACACGACTGTTAGCCTGTACAGCATGATCTTAGAGCAGGACGAGGACGACGAAGACGACGATCCGGTGGCAGCGATGCTCGTGATCGGCAGCCCAGAGGGGAACGCCGGGCTCGTGGCCGCACTGAGGAACGAGGCCAATCGTGAGATCGTGGATGACGCCTTGGTCGCTGGAATTGGAGAGATTCAGTCGCCGGACACGGGCAAACCGCAGCACCCGATGGTGGTGTTGCGGACCTACGAAAACCTGCAGTTGGTGATGGACCCGGACATCCTGCGGATGATCGGGGCCTGGATGCTCGAAGCGGCTGAATGGCTAGAGGACGAGATCGAACAGGGGTGACGGTCGTGGCATCCAAGAAGGACAGGAAGTGGCTGGAGATCTACGCCCAACAGTGTGAGCGGTGTGCTGTCTGCTGGCACCCGAAGTACGGCAAAGGCAAGAGACTGGAACTGCACCATATCGTAGGCCGGAGAGGCAGGGATCCTCACCATCACAGAAACCTGATCATGGTATGCAGTGATTGTCACTACGCATATCACAGCGGCGGAGCCAAGTCGCTAACACTAGGTCACATCTTACAGGCGAAGTTAGAGGAGGACAGCGAGGTTGACATCCCATTCCTGGCTGGGCTCATGGGCAGGGTTGGCCTGCGTGAAGACCCGACCCCGTTGCCAGAGTGGGTCCAGAAGGAGCGGGCGTCTGCAAGCAAGTCGCCACTGTACGGCGGCAGGGAGGCCAAGTGACGAACGGGAAACAGAAGGGCAAGCGTGGAGAACTGGAATTATGCCAAGTGTTGAAAGGACTATTCGGATGGGATGTACAGAGATCGGTCCAGTACAGCGGGAATGCGGGCGACGCGGACTTGGTAGTCAAGCAGGCACCGGACCTGTTTGTCGAATGCAAGCGAGTGCAGGCCCTGAACGTGAACAAGGCCATGGCACTGGCGGTGACGCAGGCGGGGGCATCCAAGACGGCAGTGGTGTGCCACAGGAGGAACCACGAGCCGTGGCTGGTGACCTGCCAAATGAGCGACCTGATCGCGTTGTGCCAGATTATGACGCGGGCGTCGAAGCCTACTCCACCGGGGCCATCAGGAGCCTGCTCGGGCCCAGGTACGACCTAGTCCCGTCGGTCGGAGTCCGGCGGGTGGCCGAGGCTATGGCCTATGGGGCCAGCAAATATGGCGAGGGGAACTGGACCCGGGGAATGCCGGTCAAGTTCCTGCTGAACCACGCCCTGGCCCACATTTTCCAGTACCTGGACGGGGATGCCTCCGAGGACCACCTCGGGCATGCCGCCGCCAACATGCTCATGGCCTGCCACAGTGCAGAAAAGTGGCCGAAACTCAACCGGTTAGAGACATAAACACGGTAGGCACGGACGCCAACCCACGACGCAAGGAGGCAGAGCAGTGCCGGAAAGCAATTCCTGGTCGATTCGCTCCCTGGAGCATGGCGTTCACAAGGTCGAGTTCTCTGGCGGCAGGCAGCCAGAGATGTGGGTCCTCATCACTGCGGACTGGCACTGGGACAATCCGAAATGCAGGCTCGACCTGATAGAGCGGGACCTCAAAACCGCCAAGAGCATCGGGGCCATGGTCATCTCGGCCGGTGACCACTTCTGTGCGATGCAGGGGAAGTACGACAAGCGGTCATCGAAGGACTCCATCCGCCCCGAGCATCAGACCGGCAGTTACCTGGACTCCCTGGTAGAGACCGCCGCTGATTTCCTGAAGCCCTATGCCAGCGTGATGGGCATGATCTCCGTGGGAAACCACGAGACGGCCATCTACGGCAGGCACGAGACCTGCCTGACATCTCGGCTGGTGGAGCGGCTGCGGCTGGAGGGATCCCACTGTGTCAAGGGTGGGTACAACGGCTGGATCCTGTACGGTGCCAACTACAAGGGCAAAGCGTTATGTGCGAACTACAGGATGTACTACCACCACGGGTCCGGCGGTGACTCCCCTGTAACACAGGGCACCATCGCCATGTCTCGGGTGTCGCAGTACGTCGATGCCGACTGCATCGTGTCCGGCCACATCCACACCAAGAACCTTGGGGTGATGGCCCGGGAGAAGATCACCGCCCAAGACATCCGCAAGGTGTACGAGACCACTCTCGTTAGGGTCTCCACCTACAAGGACGAGTACGGGCCGCTCGATGGATGGCACATCGAGAAGGGCCGGGGGCCTCGGCCGACCACCAATCCCGGCTACTGGATGCGTCTCCGCTCCAGCCGAGACAACACCATCGTCGCCACCTTCCACGACAGCCCGCCAGAGGTGTGACATGCCCAGCGACCACATCTTCAGCATCCTCGGCAAGAAGGTTCCGTGGCGGTACACCCGGCTGCGGGGCAAGGCCGACGGCTGGGCGTATCTCAAGGACCCCGCAAACCAGAACGTGCAGGAGAGGGTCATGGTCAACGAGAAGTTGACAGGCAGGGCCCGCCTTGAGACGGAGATCCACGAGTTCTGGCACATCGCCAATCCCACACACAGTGAGGAGCATGTCACCCATGCAGCCCGTGACCTGGCCAGGATCCTGTACGCATTGGGCTATCGGCTCACCGGAGGGCGGGATGGATAGCCCCAAGATCGTGACGGTGAGAGTGGCGGCCGGTGACCTCAGGGTGGTTGTCTACGCAGACAACACGTTCGAGGTCCCGTGCATGGCATGCGACGAGCCCATGCTGCTCGGGCCGGACGACCATTTCAATGTGGTGCAGAACGTGGAGGGAGTGGTGATGGCCATCCTGTGTGCGGGGTGTGCCAAGAAGGCCAAGAAGAAGTTGGAGGGAGAATGAACCCGCACTGCATGCAGACCCACTCGGGGCGGATCGTGGACCTCAGTCGGTTCTGCGAGGACGACATCTGCATCTCGGACGTATGTCACGCCCTGTCTCAGATCATCCGGTTCACCGGCCATGCCCATGCCCCGTACACCGTGGCCCAGCACAGCCTTCTGGTGGCGGAGATCGCCCCGCCAGAGCATCGCCTCTGGGCCCTGCTTCACGATGCAAGCGAGGCGTACCTGGGGGATGTCGCCAGTCCCCTCAAGACCTTATTGCCCGAGTACCGGGCCCTGGAGGAGCAGTTCCAGAAGGTCATAGCCGGGCGGTTCAATCTCCCGTGGCCAATGCCTGGGCCAGTCAAGCATGCAGACCGCGTCGCCCTGATGAACGAGAAGAGGGACCTGCTGCTGACCCAGCATGAATGGCCTGGAGAGTTTGAGCCTGATCGGAAACTGCACATCGTCAACGTCCTGCCTGGATGGGAGGCGGAGACGGTTCTGAGGGAAGCGATTGAGGAAGAACTGGGAGGGAAGTCGTGATGGTGGCTTTGGAGCGTGAGGTTTGTGCCGGTGGTTGGCGGATGCTGTGTGCCGGGCTGCTGGTCCAGGCCGTGCAACGGCTTGAGTCCGATGGCCTCAAGAGGGCGGCACCCAAGTACCTGACTGGGGCCGACGGCGGCTGCGTCAAAGAGACTGCCTTCCAGAGGAGGGAGGCGAAGCAGTGGGTGGACGGAGGTACGGGCACGATCACTTTCGAGGAGTGCTGCGAGGCTATCGGCGTGGATCCCGTCAGGGCCAGGAGGTCCATAGAGGAACACTGCCGAGTCCCTAAGCACAGGTCCAAGAGACTTCGACACTGAACGTGCCATGCCTAAGAAGCAGCCGCCCGCAGAAAAAAAGAAACCCCCGCCGCAGCCTTGCAAGGAATGCGGACGCCCGGGGGTCTACAACGTCGATCAGTTCGGGTCGATCTGCGACCACTGGACTTGCGTACAATGCCATGAGGACGCCTGTAGGCGGCACATAAGACACGACACCTATATCCGGTATGGCAAAGAGAGATGAGCCTGACACCAGAGCAGCAAGCCATAGCGGAAAAGGCCATAGCACTTATACCGGTGTGCATGGCTGCGTTCTGGAGGAACTTCCCCTGCCTGAGAGAGGTGGCCGCAGCATGCGACCTGGAGGGGGCGGCTCAGTTGGCATGCTGCAAAGCAGCCAGGACGTACAAGCCTGAGAAGTGCGGCATCAGTGCATACTTTTCAGTGGCCATCCGCAACGCATTCCTGAAGGAGATCCAGAAAGAAGTGAAGAGCCAGAGCCATAGCGTGTACCGCATTACCCTGGAGCAGGCAGAGCAGCGATCCAAGCCGGACTTCCCGGACATGGAGGCTGCCCTGCCCGCTCTGCAGGATATGCCAGAGGACGTTCGCTCTTGGATCGAGGCGTTCGTCTTCGACGGCTCCAACTTCTCGGTCCTCGGCAGGCAGCATGGGGTCCATCGGCGGACTGCAAAGAAACGTCTGCGGTCCTACCTCGACCAACTGCGAACCTGCTACGAGGACAACGCCGGGTCCTGATCCAGTTTCTTCCTGGTCAGGAGCGGGTACCCCTGGTCCCGGCACTTCATCGCCAGAGTCAGGAACCAAGTGGAGTAGAGCCCGGCTTGCCCGTGCTTCCTGTTCCACTTCGTCTTGCTCGGGGCGTTGTACCGAAAGACCTTCTTGAAGAACAGGTCGTTGCTGATCTTCTCGAAACTCTCACCGGCCTGCCTCCTGGCTGCGATGTCATCCAGTAAGGACCGCTCCTTCTGGTCTACCTCATAGCGGTAGATGTACTTGCCAGGCTTGGCGGGGTTGGGTCCAGCCTTCACCTTCCTCCATCCCGGCGGGATGTTGACGGTGATTGGCAGGCCCTTCTCCGCCCTGGCCATGAGTGCATCCCGGGTTCGACCACGGATCCACTCCCGCTCCAGTTCCGCAAGCAGGACCAGCAGGTGCATGACGAAGGAGCCCAGTGCCGTGCTGGTGTCCAGGGCAAGGTCGAGCGAGTGAATCGCCACGCCCTTCTCCTTGAACAACTGCAGGGTGTTGGCCCCGTCCCGGACTGAGCGGAACGCCCGGTCCAGTTTCGACCAGATCACACAGTCACCGGGCTGCACTGCCACCCACATGGCCCGCCCCTGCTCCCTTTCGGTCAGGGGCTTGGCACCCGAGGTCGCCTTGTCCTCGAAGAACCCACCGAACGTCCACCCCTCCGGCTCCAGTTTCTCCTTGAAGTGCCGGGTGATGGCGGTCTTCTGGGCATCGAAGGTCAGGGACTGACCGGCGGTGCTGGCTCGACAGTACCCATAGGCTACGAGCATTCGGTTTCCTCCTTTACTGCATCGGCATCGCAGCGAGCCTTGAAGAACTGCATGTCCTTGTTCTTGAAGGCGAACATCCCCAGGTCGTGTACCTTCTCGGGGATCTCGCAGACAAGAACATCGTCAACGTGCTTGCCCACCTTCTTGTAGACATGGAATCGGGAGATTGCCTCGGCCGAATCCCTCGACGGGGCAGCCACGATCAGTCTGTGAACGCAAGTGTTTCGCTTGCCGTTCTCCTGATTGCGGCCCCGGTACCCGAAGGTCTCGAACGGATGCGTCACCCGAACGTCGTACAGGTTGATGTCACCCTTCATGTTTCTGCCCTCGCTTCCGTTGGCCAATAGTAAGGCAGGTCTGCTGGCTCGCTCCACCCGAACCAGCCGTAGTGGCCGGGGTCTTTGCGGAGAAGGTTTGACCTGTGGCTTGCATGGAACTCCGGTATGCCGAACCAGTCGGGCAGCGGACTGCCTGCAAGTTCTTCCATGAGTTGCATGTTGTTACGAAACCCACGGTGAATCCACTCTGCGATGCACAGGTTGTGATAGGTACGCAGTGCATGCTCATGCCCCCTCCACATCTTGACTGCCGGATGGTTCCGCCAACCCTGAGACCTGCCCGCCAGCGTGTTGAGTATCTGCAGGGCCTCGACCCTCTGCTTCCCCAGCCTCCGGTCGTCCAGGACCCTTACGCTTTCGTGCATGTCGGGCAACGGTAGGAATGTCTGCATGTTCTCGATGCTCCTTCCAGTACTGGCCATGCTCGGCCCAGTGGTAATCGCAGTAGCGGGACGCGGCCAGGATGGAATCCATCTCATCCTTGGACATGCCGGGCCCGCCGTTCTCTGCGGAAAAAACAGTGGCTGACCGTGCAACGATCAGCCACATCCCTCTCTCAACCTTCTCGGTCCAGGCTGGCTTCTTCATTCGCGGTACTCCAGGAACTGCTCGGCCAACTCCAGGACCGTCTTCTCGACAGCAGCCATGGCATCAAGAGCCTCCGCTGCTGTGGTGCTTTTATGATTGACGTTGGCCAGGGGCGGATAGACATGGATGGGGTGGCGGAACATTTCGTTCCACCCACCAATCCCCCAGTGTTCCGCAGTGACTGAAGACTGGAAGTCGTAGACATTCCGCTTCACCCGGACGCGAATCTTGTGGTCTCCCATCCTGCAGATCATGTCGTGATATACGGTCTGGTGTTCGATGTGTGTGCAACGGTCTAGTACTTCGGGGCTTGATGCGATCATCGCTTGTTTCCTTACTTGAAGATGTTGATGGCAATACTCAGCACGGCATGGACAGCCCGTGCCAACTGGCTGTTGGTCCCGAGTTCCTGACCCATGCGGATCAGGACCAGGGCCGTAAGAATCCTGTCCCAGGTGGGTAGTCTCACTGCATCTCCCCCAGGATCTGGCATACACGGGCCGATGTAATGCCGAAGATCCGTGAGATGAACTGCTGGCTGTACCCCTTGCAGTGCAACTCCCAGACCATGAAGTTGCGAACGCGGATGGGGTCCTTGTCTTTGATGGAACGAGTCATGTGGTCTCCTTTCAGTAAGAGTTGTGGTCGAAGGCAACGGCTCGCGGTCCAATGCAACGCACGAGCCCCTTCTTTTCCATCTTGTTGATGAGAGCGGCGATGTATCCGATGCTGCTGTAGCCCCACTCGTTGGCCATCTCCCGGTAGGACGGCTGGTACCCGTGCTTCCTGACATGGGCTGCGATGTGGCGTAGCAGTTTCTTTTCCAGTGGCTTGAGCGTGTTGCTCATGGGGTGTTCCTTGTGATGGGGTGCCTCGCCCGGCACGGGGTCACCATGCCGGGCGAGGCTGGCCTCAGGCTTCCACGAACGTGGCCTTGTTTCCGGCCACCTCCAGGAACTCATAGCGTCCGGCCTCCCGGTCGCTCAGAACCGTCGCCGCCTGTTCCCTGGTGCAGCCGAGGCGAACCACGGCGTTGCTGGCACCATTGGCCAGTTGACGGACGGTCACCTTGTACCCATCACTGGCCCGGTCGGAGTTGATCCGCTCCAGGCTCCACGACTTGTTGGACTCGTCGTAGTGGGCGACCACACGGTCGCCGTCGATGTACCGGACCCGCTCCTGGGCAACAGCGGAGAGGGCCAGTTCCAGGGACATGGTGCCGCTGGAATACTTCCTGAGATGAACCGTCAGGTCGGTGTTGTTGCCACGCCGGGCAACACGGATAGGGGCAAACGTAATCGGCATGACTAACGCACTCCGTTATGGATGGGAAACAAACCCCCGCCCGGCATTCCGTACCGGGCGGGGGGATACCGTCGGCTAGTTCATCCCGAGCAGGCTGGCGATGTCCTCCACGGACTCACCAACCAGGGCCGGGTCGGCATCCGCCTTGGGGGCGGCTGCCTTGGTGGGGTTCTCCTTGTCCTTGGGAGCCTTGGACTGAGCGGGGGCGGGTGCCCCTCGCTTCGCCCTGTACTCCGTCAGGATCTTGTCCGCCTGTTCCAGCAGGGGGATCTTGCCCTTGGACCGCAGGAGTGGAATGTCCATCCCCTTGCGACGCAGGGCATACACCCGCTGGTACACGGTGTCGGGCTTGAGCCCAACCTGTGCGGCGAACTCTTCCTTCGTGACGCCCTTCTCTGCGGCCTCCAGATAGAGGGGCAGGAAACGGTCGATCATCAGTCGCTTACTCATTGACCTTGCTCCTTTCAAACTCTTCTGCGGTGTCGGTGGGTTCGGCCACCAAGGCCATGACCCTTACCTCCACCCCCTTCGTTCTCATGTGGTTCGCCCGGTCCACTGCCTCTTCGAGGCTGGCATAGTGAGCCGGGAGATGTAGGTACTCTTCGCACTGCTCGATCTGCCAGGCGGGCAGCGACTTGGGGTCTCGCTGTCCGACCTTGGGCTTCTTCCTCCAGGCCACCCCGTACCCATAGATGGCCAGTTCTGGGGGCTCTCGTTCAATCATCGTTCACCTCTCTGTTGAAAAACACATGTAAACCACACCCCAATGAAGCGTTGCTACGAGCGTCGCTATAGGGGGCAAGGTCGCCTCTGCCTCGTTCGATAGAGACATGGCGTACCTCAGGAACAACACACTGGCAGTGGATGCAAGCACGATCCACGGCCACTTGTCAGTGACATAAAACCAGAGGACGAAATAGATGCCACAGAACCAGAGTGCTGCAGTCTGCGGGTCCATTTCCGATAAGGTCTGCATCATGTGAGTAGCGTCCTTTCACGACAGTGGCAGGCTGTCGAGGAGGCTCGCCTCTTCGACCATGGCCACTGCCGATTCAGGGGTAGCGGGCAGACCAATATCTCCGCCCGTGTATTCGCACCACGGGCCGTCCTTACCGGTCGGGGACTCATCGAAGTTGCTCTTCACGATCACGCAGTCCGGGTAGTCCCGCCACTTGGCATCGACCACGCTGTCGCCAGCCGACTCCCAGGTTTCGTTGGCGTTGTAGTACCGGGAGCGGCTGTGATGCCCCGTCACATCCCCGAGCCTTGAGG
>Ga0315904_10001247_pt1 | contig 40020 bp, 57 predicted proteins | sample LakEriMetagenome_6_FD_203529 | JGI IMG/M metagenome (GOLD analysis project Ga0315904, IMG submission 203529) | Freshwater fungal communities from buoy surface, Lake Erie, Ohio, United States - Buoy 12 MA120 | ecosystem: Environmental > Aquatic > Freshwater > Lake | place: USA: Lake Erie, Ohio... | reverse complement strand
GGCGAATGAGCAGTGACCTTGTGAAGCGACTGCGGCTGTGGGGCGAACACGGCCTGACAAGTGCGCCGTCTGACTTAGTGGATGCCGCCGACCGCATCGAAGCCCTTGAGGGTGAGGTCCAGCGGTACAAGGCGCTTCTGGATGAGGAGGAGCGCGCCTGCGAGAAAGCGATAATCACAGCGACGAAGGCTGAGTATAGAGCCGCCGAAGCAAGCGATGGCGTGGAGCCTACAGTCGGGCAACGTCTCATCAAGGCAGCGAAGGAAGCGGCTGCGATAGCGAAGGGTGGCGCACCCGCCGCCGCTCTTGCGGAATACACAGGCGGGATGAATGACCTGTGCGTATCTAAGACAACCGCCAGCGATGGCGTGGACAAGGCGGCGGGGAAGGATACGGCTGTAGAGCCGGAAGCCATAGAGCGATCCGCACCCGCCGCCACGCGGAACGGTGCCGCGTGAAGATCGGCAACCTCGTCATCCCGAAGATGCCGCGCGGCCAGCGCCCTCATCGCCGCTACTGGCTCACGCTCGAGCAGGTCGCCGAGCGCTGGGAGTGTACGCCAGCGGTCGTGCGCAAGGCGGTTCGGCACGGCTTGCCAGCCTACGGTCACGAGGGCGTAGTCTACGTCCCTCTGGCGGAGGTCGTGCAATGCGAATCGAAAGATGGAGTATCGGCGTCTGGCGCGGCAGGTACGCGCTCGTCTGGTACGACGGCGAGGGGCGACGACACCGCCGCACCCTTCGGGCAGATCGTCGAGATCACGCTCACGCTGAAGCGGCGGGATGGGTCGCAGATCAAGAGCACGTTCGTGCGCGATCCGGGGACATAGTGGATGCGCTCGCATCGTACGTGCGCGATCAGGAGCGCCTTGGCCGCGCTAGTGCGGTCACTGCTCGTTATCACGCTGCACACATTGGACGCGCGCTGGGACGTCTCCCCGTCGCGCTCGTCAACGAGGAGGCCGTCGCGCGCTACGTCTCCGGCAGGCGCCAGAGCGGCGTGCGAGACGCGACGATCCTGCGAGAGCTCGCGACGCTCTCGGCGGCATTGAGGGCGGTCGGGGGGCCGTCGGTCAGGCGTGCAGCTCGCGCGGTCAGGGGCCACGTCCCGAGACGGCGCGAGCGCCGCCTGACGCGGGCCGAGGCCGCGAGGCTGCTCGGCGCCTGCGAGGAGCCTCACCTGCGCCTCGCCGTCCAGATCCTGCTCGGCACCGGCCTGCGGGTCGGCAGGGTGCTGGCGCTGACGTGGGACGAGGTCGACCTCGATCGGCGCCAGCTCCTGCTCGGGGCCGCGCCGAGGCGCTCGAAGGGGTATCCGCCCGTGCTGCCCCTCACCGCCAGCCTCACGGAGGCTCTCAGGGCCTCGTGGACGGGCGGTAGCGGGCCGGTCGTGTCGTGGCAGGGCCGGAGCGTGAGTGCCGTTCGCGGTGCGTTTAATCGTGCCCGTAACCGCGCCGGTCTGGGCGCCGACGTCACCCTGCACGTCCTGCGCCACTCGGTGGCGACGTGGCTGCTCGACGACGGCGTGCCCCTGACCGTGGTCAGCCAGCTGCTCGGCCACAGCTCGGTGACGGTGACCGAGCGCGTCTATGCCCGCCACACGGCTCAGGCGCTGTCGCTGGCGACCGAGAGGCTCGAACAGGTAGCGTTCGGTGGTTCAAATGAACCAGCGACCAGAACGGCCCCAGAACGGTCAGGGACCGGCAGGGCAACCGTTGCGCCAAAAATCGGCGGAAAGCTTGACCGGGGCGCTCTTCACACGGTAGGGGTCGCTGGTTCAATCCCAGCAGCGCCCACCATTGCACGGCGCAGAACTCCGCGAAAATCGTGACCCACGATCCCAAAATGCGGTAGGGGTTGCTGGTTCACTGTTCCACTTGCCCCCCAGACACAAAAGCCAGCACCCTTTTGAGGCGCTGGCTCAGGCTGAAGTAACACACACAACTGGCCGGGTTGCAGCCCGGCCCCCCAACATTCCCAAGCAGGGGCGAGGCATAGATAGCCGGGAGCGGCCCGGACGACTAGCCTCGGCTGGCGACAACGGAACGTCGCGGAACGGCAATCAAAGACATGCGACAGCCCGCCGCACCCCGTGAGGGGGTCGATGTGCACCTCGCTACTTGAATTGTGTACACCTTGGGTGCACATCAGTGTCACCAAGCAAGGAGACACCACCATGACGAAGCAGTTCGACAAAGTCAGCGTTCACGACGCCATCCTCGACCATTACGTCGAGACGGACGAGGCGGCGACGGTCGCGGACATCGCGAAGCGCCTCGGTTGCAGCCCCAGCACCGTCAACAAGATCGTGGCTGACCCTCTCTTCGAAACCGGCGTCTCATCGGCTCGCCGTTACTCCGTTGTCACGCAGACGACGGCGAGTGTGCCCGTGTACGAGCGCAACTACAACACGGTGCGGTGCTATCGTCAGGCCACGGCGTGGCTGCCGTCACGCCGCTGGCTGCGCGACCTGTGGGTTGAGGCCACGGCCCGCAACAAAGCACTGAAGGCAAGCCTCACCGGCATGCCGGGGACACCATGACCATGACACGCACGCAGCAGCTCTACGAAGTGACATACCTCGTCTTCGGCGAGGTTGAAGGGTGGACGGGCGAGACCGTCCTCGCGTCCTCGCCCGAGGAGGCGTACCGGCTCGTGTGCCCTCGGTTGCCGTGGAACGACTGGGCGCGGCGTCAAGTGCGCCTTGTTGCGCAAGATGTACACTCGGGGGGTTGACAGGGATACACCCCGCCCCCATATAAGGATCACCGGCGCAGGTGCCGGGCAAGGAGACACCACATGAGCAGACACCCCGACGACATGCGGCGCACCCATTACGAGTGGGCCATTGAGACCGTCTACTGGGACGAGGACGAGGGCATGCAGGACATCGAGGACAGCAACTACTGGGACAAGCTGTCCGATTATCAGCCCGGTGAGGTTGCCGATGCGCTTGCCCAGAAGCGCTTCGTGCGCGAGGACGGCATCGAGGTCTTCACCCGCCTCTGCCTGAAGCGCGACGTGGGTTGCGAAGCCGAGGGTCTTGAGGATCGGCAGTATGCGTACGTCGTCGACGGCGTCCTGCCGGAGACGTTTGACGAAGGCGCGAAAGTGCCAGCACGCTTCCGCAAGGAGCTCGCGAAGTTTACGGGGACACCATGATCACGTACACGTACAACGACGGCGGCAGGCAGGCCGCAGGCTTCAGGGGGCGCACCGGTGACTGCGTGGCACGCGCCATCGCCATCGCGACGGGCAGGCCGTATCGCGAGGTCTACGAGCGCCTCGCCGAGGGCAACGCGACGCAGCGCATCACGAAGGTGTCCGCTCGCCGCGCGTCGGCGGGCCTGCGCACGGCGGCGCAAGGCATATGGACGAAACGCAAGTGGTATCGCGACTACATGGCCGAGCTCGGCTTCACGTGGGTGCCGACGATGCAGATCGGCGGCGGCTGCAAGGTCCACCTGCGCGCCGACGAGCTGCCCAAGGGGCGGCTGGTCGTGCACGTCACGAAGCACAGCGTGGCCGTCATCGACGGCGTCCTGCACGACACGCACGACTGCTCGCGCGGCGGTACGCGGTGCGTGTACGGATATTGGGTTCTGGGAGGGAAGTGAGATGAGCTACTACGTTATCGAGACCCGGTACATCGGCGCCAATGTCGACGGCGTGACCAACAGCCACCGCGTCGCGATCTCCGAGACGCCCGCGCGAGGCAGCGCAGGCGACAGGCCGGTCATCGTCACAGGCTGGTGCGGGGCGATCAACGACTGGTCCGAGCAGGCTCACGGATCGTTCGGCACGCTTGAGGACGCGCGCGACTACGTCTGCGTCCGGTGGCCGGAGTTCCGCGAGGTCGACGCGGATCGGGGGGAGGTCTCGCGCTTCCTGATCGGTCTGGAGCGCATGTCGGCTGACTACACGCGCGAGTGGGTCTGGAGCGACGCCAAGCGGCGCGTGACCGCCACCACGACGGACGAGGAGATCGACCGCCTCGTCGACGAGTGGGCGACGCAGGCCGAGCACGAGGCGGGCGACGAGGCGCAGGGGATGGCGCTGGACGAGCGCGCGGCGCGGGCGCTGTGCCGCGAGTTGCGCGAAGACCTCGCGCCATGATGCAGCTGTGGGAACTGGACGGAATGCTGTTGAACGTCTAGGAACAGCGCGGTACTACCACGGGCGCCTTGGAGTGGTGTCTCGGGCGCAAGTGGTACTCCGTCGTCGGCGCCGCTCGGGGCTTAACCCTCGGGCGGCGTCGGTGTTTTGAGGCAGCGCTCCGCCTCCGCCGCGAGGGCCGCGTGCCGGTCCCTGAGATCGTTGTAGAGCCTGATGTCGTTCATCCACGCCTCAAAGGCGCTAGCGGCGCTCAGGGGCGCCACAAGGGCGTCTGGGGAGGCCAGAGGCGGCGCGGGCTGCGTGAGCCTAGTCGGCAGCAGGCATCCCGGCGCGGGCACGGTTGAGCACCCCGACAGGCTCATCAGGCAGATCGCAGGCCACAGTCTTGGGGACATATTGAATAACCCTCCTCACCTCGCGCTTGGTCGAGGTCGCTCGCGCGGCCTCTTGGGCGTCGAGGCGCAGCGCGATCACCTCGGCGCGTGACGCATCTCTCTCCACCTCGGCGGTGGCCCGCGCCATCTTCTGAGCCCGGAGCTCGACCGAGAGGGCGTCAGCCCTCCCAGCCTGAGCGCGCCACGACGACACCTGCCAGCCGAGATACGCGACGGCGGCAAGGCAGGCGAAGGCGGCGATAGTCCTGAGCCAGCTCAAGGGATCAACCCTGAGCGGGTGGATCGTTGGGCGCGTGGTGCCAGTACGACCACGCCACCGCCGCCGCAGCCATCACGCCGCCGACGAGCGTCTCGACCGTGCCTGCGTCCGCGAAGCCGTGCGCGACGAGATAGCCTCCCGCCAGCGTCAGAATGTGGCGCGCCATCGAGAATACAAAATCCTTGCTCACCATGATGTCGTCCTCTGTTCTTGCAGCGATGCCCTCGCTGCGGGGTCAGTTCTGCCCGAAGGCAATCTTGATGCCGAAGTAGCCAAGCCCCGCCGCAAGGCCACCGATGATGGTCGGGAATGCGAGCAGGACGAGCCACGCGCCCCGGCTCTGGTTGAGCGTCTTGTTGAGCTCGTGCACCTGCTCTGTCAGCTTGATGACGTTGTCCGAGAGCATCTCGAACTTGCCCTTCAGCTCGTAGAATTCGGCGTGCAGATCGGCGTCGTTCATGGGTACTGTCTCCTGTCCAGCTCGAAGTGGGGGCCGTCCTTGAATGTCTTCCAGTCGCCACCCCAGATTACGGGGACACCGAGCTCCTTGGCTGCGGCCTTGACCTGAGACGCAAGCGGGTAGAACGCGGGCCACTTCCACGTCACCTCGCCGTCCACGATGGGGGCGAGGTCGACGGCGTGACCCGTCAGGTGGCGCGACCTCATCGTGCGCGACGCGCCGCTCACGAAGAGCTGCCTCTGCCTCTTGATCGTGCGCAGGCCCTCGACGACCATGAAGTCGTCGCCAGCCTCGAGCGCCATCTCGCGAGCGCGAGCGATGACCTTCACGAGGTCGGGGTGAACGCCCTCGAGTTTATCCTGTCCCTTCATTTAACCTCCAGAAGATTGCAATGACGGCCCAGCACCATGCGCCGACAAATATCTCGCCGTATTGAGAGCCGCCGCCAGCGCGGAAGCCGAGCCAATAAAGTGCCGCGTGCGCAGAGCCAGAGGCCGCGTAAGCCGCAGCCAGTATCGGGTCTGTCACTGCAATCGGGGCGGCGGCGATAGACGTGCGCAAGGTGCCGAGGCCGTCTGGGAGCCGAAGCGGCACGTCCTCGAGGTACTGCCCCGTCCCGACAAACGCCAGCGCGCAGAAGTGCGACACGACCAGCGCTGGCAGCATCCACAGCGGCGTGTCGGTGGCTGCCCACATCAGCGCGCCGGTTGGGATTGCCCAGATGGCGCGGGAGAGCTGCGTGCCAAAGACGTCGGGCCTCCAGTCCTTCAGCGGCCCGCCACGCAGGCGGTAGAGGACGCCGCCGACGATGGCGGCGAGGACGATGGTGGCGATGGTGAGCATGGTCAGTCCTCGGCCCACAACCGGAAGCGCCACGATGTGGCGGTCAGGCCACCAAGTCCAAAAGCGGTCTTGTGGATTTGCCAAAAACCTCCCGCCATCACGAGGTACACGTTTGTGGCGTCACTCCAGACTGTGCCGTTACCGTTTGACCCCGAGTTGTCGCCGACCAGCGGCATCACAAGCGTATCTCCCACAGCGTAGCCGAGGTCGGCTGTGGTGCATCGCAGGTCGCCCCAAACACGGCGAGGGCGAACGCCAAGACCGTGCGCGAGCGTGTAGGACGTCGATGCCGAATACGTCTGGTTGCCGCTGAAATACCGCCAAGTGCCAGAAACCGTTCGCCAACCCGTGCCGTCACACAAAAGCGTGACGCGAGACCCCTGCGCGCCCTTTCGCGTCGTCAACCCGTCAATCGTCTCGCTGCCGCTTGGGTCCACGATGACGCCGTAGCCGACCGTGTCGTTGGTATCGTCGTTGACCACGTACAGGACAAACCCGGCCCGCCCCGCTGCTGCCGGGAGGTTCAGGGTCACGTCAGCGCTCAGACCCGAAAACCGCACCAGCTTGCCCCGGTCAGCGTCAGTCGCCGTGTACGTCGCGGTCTGGCTGTTGGGCGCGCTGGTCTGCAACGGAGCGCCGTTGGCAAACTGGAAGTTGACGCACCGCCAGTTTGACCCGGTCGCGTCCTGCGCCGCGTCGTTGATAAATTCCGCCACGTCGCCCGCAGAAGTCTGGATATTGGCCGCGCCCGGCAGGATGAACGTCGTCGCGTTGTGCGTTAGCGTGATCGATCCGGCGAAGCGCAGCTTCACGGAACGACCGCCCTGCGCTGCGGAGATGCCCGTGACCGTGGTCGTGCCCGTGACGTTGAACGTGCCGCCGCCGGTGGTCGGGAGCGTCAAGGTGCTGGCCGACGCAATGTCAGCCCCTCGCTGCCACAAGCCCGCCAAGGCGTCGGGCGTCACCATCTTGGTCGCCTCTGTGCCGGTCAAAACCTCTGCAACCGTGGCCGGAGCAAGCGAGGCGGGCGACATCAGGCGGAAGCTGGTGCCGTCATAGGCGAGCAGGAGCATGTCATCGACCTGATAGGAGGGTATGGCGAGCGCGGCGCCTCCGGGGCCGACAATGGTCCGCACGCCGAGGCCCGACACGTTGAGCGTCGGGTTGTTGACGGTGTTGCCGCCCGGCGCCTTGACCAGATAGCGCTGGTTGGTCGCGTAGGCGCCGACGGTCGGTGTGGTGGTCAACGTGATTGCGTTGCCCGTGCCGCCGACCGTGCCAGACACTGTCCCGGCGCTGATCTGCGCGTACCACTCGGCGATGTCCGCCATGACGACGCGAGCGCTGTCGTTGAGGCTCGACGGCACCTGCCCCTCGGCGAAATTGATGCCGGGCTTGCTGCCGTTGTTGTTGGCGTTGGTTGAGTAGTCCTTCACTGGCATCGCATCACCTTCCGTAAAACTTGAGAACCTGCTCGTTGCCCGCGCCGGGTGTCGCCGTGAGCAGGCCCGACGCGGTCTTCCGCGCCGCGCGCACGCCCGAGACGCGATTGGCGCTCCGCGTATCCATCACGCTGCGAAGCGTCGGCAGGAAGCGCTCGGCTGCCACCCCGCGACGCTGCGTCAGGAAGTTGGCGATCTCGCCCGACACGGCATCGTCCGCCTCGAGCGCAGCCAGTGGATCGCGGCCTGAGAGCTTCTGCCTCAAGATCGGCATGATCCGGCTGGGCTCCGTCACGGCGGCGTTGATGAGGCTGTTGTCGCGGCTGTCGCGCATGGCCTGCGTGAGGACCGCTCTCGGCCCCGTCGGGCTGCCGAGCCGCGTGCGCTGCCGGAGCATCGCTGCTGAGTTCATCTCATCGAGGCTGCGATAGAAGCGCCGCGCCGCCTGCGGCCCGAGCAGCATCGACATCTTCTGCTTGTTGTTGTCCGTCGTCAGTATGCCGAGCATGCGTTGCAGCTGCTGCGGCTCTGCCGTGGGATCGCCCGCCGTCTTTCGGACGTTGCCCATGATCTCGTCGATCTGGTCGCGCAGGCCGCCCATCATCGCCTGACGCTCGGCTTGCGGCAGGTTCTTCAGCTCCGCCTCGAGCATCTCGCGCGTGAACTTGTCGTTGAGTATTTTCGTGCCCGTGTCCGTGGCCTCGGTGAGGCGGATCGGGATGCGCCCCAGTTTAAGAGCGGTATCATAGGAGGAGTTGGCGCTGCGCAGGTTGTCCCTGATGCTCTTTGCCAGATTGCCGATGCGCATCGCGTTGTCCGCGTCGCCTTCACGTCCGACCGTCTTCGACTTGCCGTTGAGGATGCGCGTGAGCTGGTCGATGAACTTGACGTCGGGCAGGCGCTCGTAGGTCAGCGTGCCGTCGTCGTTCATGGTCACCTTGATCTGGCTCGAGACGTGCCCCTCCTCCTTCAGCCGCGCGTTGACCTCGCGAATGTATCCGGGCCTCGTGCGCGCCATCAGGTTGAGGAGCTCCTGACCTTGAGGCGTCGAGTAATCAATCGCGTCCTGATACGCGGACCCCTCGTATGCAGCCTTGCGCCACGGCTGGGTGGCTGCGTAGATCGCGTCACGGCGGCGCTTGACGCCGGTCGCGGGGCCGAGCGTCGTGTTGAGCAGGCCCCTCAAGTTTCGCGCGGCGGAATTCACGCGGCCATCAACGGCGCTCCTCGCCGCAGACGATCCGGGGCCGTTGCGCTGGATGGTGGCGTCGAGCAGCGCAGCCGCCGACGGACCGGCGTCCGCGAGCATGGCGTTCGGGCCTGCGCGACGCAGGCGGTCAACGCCCTCCGAGCCGACATCATCGGCATTCATCGAGCGCAAAACCATGCGCGCCGAGTCGGGGCTCAGGCCGAGGTTCTTCAGGTGCGCATTGCGCTTGAGTAAGTTGCGGCCAGTCTCCGCGACCTTGCCGATACCGGCGCCGAGATACGGGGACGCCGCTCCGCCGAGGCCGCCGAGGACAGCGCCCGTGCCGGAGGCTGGCCCCCGGTTGGCACCCTCGGCGCGCGTGAAGCCGTCAGCGGCGCCGATCGGCACGCCCGCGATACTCGCCTTAAGCACCTCCTTGCCGGTGGGCAGGAGGCGCGTCGACTGCTGCGCGATGTTGCCGCCCCAGCCGAGCGCCTTGAGGGCGAGGCCGCCGGAAAACAGGCCGCCAGCTACCTGACCGACGCCAGAGATGACGGGTATATTCTTGTCAACGTGCCGGTCGCGCGCGCGCTGGAACTCGAGGGCTTGGTCGTAGTCGCCCCCCGCAGCGCTGATGGCGCCCGCCCTGATCTCGTCGAGCGCGCCGCCGAGGATGGGGACGCCGCGCGCCATGAGGTGAGCCGCCGACGGCAGCCCTTGGCGGACGAAGCCCTCCGCGTGACCGAGCGGCGTCTGCTTCGCCTCCCACTCCTTGGACGCATAGGCGTCCGCGATGGCTGAGAGCTGCTCAGGGGACGCCATCGCAGCGCGCTGCTTCTTGTACTCCGCGTCGAGCTGCTCAAGGGTCATGCGACGGTAGTCGGTCGCTTGATTGAGATACTTCGCGTAAGGGTTCGTCGGGGAGGCGGGCGTTGGGGCGGGGCCGCCTCCATCCAGAGGCACGTCCTTCAGGTACTTCAGGTAGGGGTTCTCGGCCACGTCACTTTCCTCCCTTGAGGGCGGCGTCTGCCGACCCCGGCCCGAAGGTGTCGTCGAACAGCTTGCGCTCCGCCGCAGTCGGGTTCATGCGCAGTTGCTGGATGGCTGCCGGTGGCGCCTTCACGCCAATCAGCTGCTGCAACTCGCCCGGCTTGAAGAGCGGGTTCGCCATGTTGTACTCGTAGAGCTCATCCTCAAAGTCGTCCGCGAAAGCTCCATTCTTCTTCTTGTAGGCGCGCGCCATGCGAGCGACCGTCTGGTCGCGCATTGCCATGCGCTTGTAGAACTCGATGAGGACGCGGTTGCCTCCCGGCGTTTTCTCAAAGCCCGGCGGCAGGCTCATCAGGAAGGTGCGGTCAGCGTCGGACATCGCGCCCGGCATGCCCTCACCGCTCGCCGTGGAGCGGAAGGACAGCGCCATCTGGTTGATGAGCGAGGACGCCACGTCGGCGGCGGATGCCTTTTCGTCCATGCCCTCAAAGCCGAGGGACGCGCCGATGCGCACGAGCTGCGCAACGGTCTCGCCGCCGCGCCCTTGGAAGCCCCTGCCGAGCATGTCCTGCAAGAGGTTGAGGCGGTCGATCTTCGTCTGAGCGGCAACGCCAGCCGTGCGGATGTCCTCGTACCGCTTGCCGAGCCCCTCGCCGATGGCCTTGTTGGTCGCCAAGTCTCCGGCATTGTTGACCTCGGTGCGCGCCTTCTCCTTATCGCGACCCGTGGCGAGGGTGTTCTCGAAGCCCTTGACGATGATCTGGTCGCTCAGGTTCCTGTCCGCCTTGCCCTGCTCGGAGCGCCACTGCGACAGGAGCTTGTAGTACTCGCCCACGAACTTCGTCGGGTCGTTGTTGCTCGAGGAGAGGGCCTGAAAGATGATCATCTGCTTGACGTCGGGGGGCGGCTCCGCGCTCGACGCAGGCGCGCTGGGCGCCGGTGGCGGAGCGCCGCTGCCAGCTGCGTCATCGCCCGCGCCCGCGAGGGCGAGCACCTTCTGCGCGTAGCGCGCCCCGGCGGGGTTGTTCGGCGAGGCATTGTAGAGGTGCAGCGCTCGGGCCATGTCGCCGCCTGAGCGGTCGAGGTTGTCGCGCATGAGGCGCGCTTGGGCGTTGAATGAGAGCTCGGGGTCGTTGCGGCGGTCGGTCCCGTCCTCTCCGATCAGGCCGTACGCCTTGGCCGTCTTGGGCATGAACTGAGGAATGCCGATCTCACCCATCTGGCCCTTGACGTTCGGGTTCCACGTCCCGGCGCTCTCGTGCTGCGCCTGAGCGGCGAGGATGTTGTAGGGGATGCCGTACATCTGCGAGGCGCGCCGGATCATCGGCTCGTACTGCTCCGGCACCTTGAACGACAGCTTGATGTCGCTCGACGGGTTCGCGACCGGGTCGATGCGCGGCGCGACGGATGGCGGCGTCAGTGCGGCCTGCGGGGCCACGCGCGGCGGCTGGGGAGGTTGAGGCATGCCCGGCTGGGGCATCTGGGGCATCTGAGGCTGCCCGCCGCCCATGAGCTCGAGGGCCTTGCCCTGCATGTCTCGCGTGAGCGCCGCTTGGCTGGCGCGCATCTCACGCGCCATGTCGCCATCGACCTGCCCCTGAACCTTCTCGACGGCGCGCGAGACGTGCTGTCCCGTCGTTCCGGGCCCGCCGCCCTGCTCGAGCATCGCCATTCCGAGCCGGAACCACGGGTCTTTCATGACGCGCGTGAGGAAGTCCTGATCGTCTGCCTGCGGCGCTTGTGGTGGCCGCACGCCGGGAACGGTGCCGGGAGGGATCATCGTGCTCCGAGCCCCCCACGACGGCGCGCGCGAATGGCGAATGTCGGGTCATAGACGTCGTCTGTCACGAAGCGGCTGGGCGCCTTCGCGCCAGACGGTGGCGGACTGTAGGCAACCTCACCGCCCGATCCAGACGCCTCCGGGTCGTCGCCGCCGAGGATCGACTTCATCTTCGCGGCGCTCGCACGGTACTGCTCCATCTGCATGCGCCTCATGGCGCGCTCCTCGTCCTTGTCGTAGCCACTGGCGACGTCGTCGATGGAGCCTGCCAAGTGCTGACCAAACGATCCGCCCTCACCGGCGCGCTTGAGCATGCCCATGCCGAAGCGCATCGCGGGGTTGCCCATGATGCCCTCGAACGAGTTCGGGTCCACGCCCTCCGGGCCGCCACCGATGAGCGGCTTGCCCTTGATGCCGAGCGACTGAAACAGGTTCTTGCCCGACTTGCCGCCGCCACCACCACCAATGCCACTGCTCATCGCCCGCGCTCCTTTTGCTCGCTTTCCAGCTCCCTGATCTTGCGCGCCATCGCGCTCATCGCCGTCCACATCGCGCCGATCATCTGCGGCATGAAGATGGTCTTGCCGTCGCCGCCGTAGGCAGCCGCGTACTCATCAGCCATCGGGCCGATGCGGAGCTCTTTGTCGGCGTCGGTCTTGTAGGTGTAGGTGTATCCGGGCGCCTTCGACGCGGCCTCGATGACCTCGTCGTCGTCTGCGCGCACGATGTCGTCCTTGACGGCGGGGTCTGACCAGATCGGCAGGCCCGCAGCCGTCGACGCGATGCCGATGATGTTGGAGAGCGTGTTTGATGGCTGCTTGGTCTGGCCGACCTGCGTGCCGCCCATGCCCGCCACGGGGTTGATGAGGCTCGCGAATTGCTGGAGCCGCTGGAAGGGCTGGTTCTGGTAGAAGTCCCACCTCTGCATGGCGTCGTTGACGTAGTTGCCCGCCTGCTGCTGATAGGCGTCTCCGACGGCTGCGAGGCGGCCCGCGTCGTAGTAGTCCTGCTGCGCGAGCTGCGGCGCGAACGTGGTCGCCGCCGTCATGCGGTCGCGCTCTTGATTGTAGTTCTGCCCATACATCTGCGACGCGAGGTTGTTGAGGTTGTCGGCCATCGCGCCCTGATGCATCGACCCTCCGTATGAGTTGTTTCGGTTGAACTGGCTGTCGAGCGCGCCGCGCACCTTTCCCGCCGCCGTGTCAAAGGTCTGGCTCAGGAAGGGATTGCTGTCGGGCCGCAGGAAGTCGCCGCGCTGCGTCGCGAGGTTCTGCTGCTGCGCGGCCTGCATGAGCGGCGAGCCGTTGATGGCGCGCTGGGCCGTCATGCCGAGAGCCTGCTCCGTCATCGGATTGAAGGGGACCACGGTCGAGCCCGGAAAGTACTGGCGACCGTAGTCGCTCCCGTACCACTTCGCGGCGTCACCAAGCGCGCCAGCGATGTACTGCTGCGATGGACCCCACGGGTCTGATGTCTGTGTCTGCGTCTGCTTGCCGCCGCCCTTGCTCATTATGCGATGTCCTGTTCAAAGATGATCTGCGACTGCTTGAACCCGTACGGCCCCCTGAGCCACCCCTTGCGGCCACCGCCGACAAGAAGCGACGCCCCGAAATGCTTGCCCCACCGCTTGAGCTCGTCGACCATCGGCAAGAGCCAATCACGACCGGCGTGGGCCTTGCCTCCGGTCCACCTCACGCTCGCGACGGTCTTCTGCGGATAGACGTCGATGCTGGCGATGCTCATGCCGACGATCTCCTCGTCCTTGACGGCCACCCAGAGGATGAACGCCTGAGACATGATGTGCTCGAGAATGTCGCTCGACGAGTAGAGCCCGTCTCCGTGCTCGAGCGCCTTCTCAAGCCACGGCGATACCTGATCCCACACCATGTGCACCTTGCTCGGGTGGACCGGCACGATGTCGACGGCGCCGTCCTCGCCCTGCACTGCCTCCTCCGTCATGGTCACCCCTTGAGCCTCGACAGCAGCATCTGCCTCGGGTCCATCGCGGGCTGACCGGCGCCCGCAGACATCTCCATGAGCGCCTGCGGGCTCAAGCCTCCCACGCCCGGCCCTTGCGGCGTGCGCATGGGCTCGCCTTGCGGCATCATGAAATTGCGGTCGGCATCAGAGACCGCGCCCATCCCGCCCTCGCGCGGCATGGTGAGCATCGAGCGCATTGTCGGCGACGATGCGTTGATGCCCGGCATGTAGAAGTCATTGCCGTTCCAGAAGTTGCCCTCGGGCTGGAGCGTGAAGCCACCAGCCGGATAGGGCCGGAAGCCGGATTGGAAATTGCCGTACGGGTTCTGCTCGTACTGCCGAGGCGCGGGCGCGCGCTTTTTCTTCCTGCCAAAGCTCATTTGTCACCCCATGATCGCATAGCGGTATGTCCTGTCTGCCTGCGCGTTGTTGGCGTGCGTGATCACGATTGATCCGTTCACGCGACCGATCTCGGAGATATGTAGCGTTCCCGCGCCAATCTCCGCTGATGCGTTTGCCGTTGTCGGCACGATAATGACGGCACTGTCAGCCGCGATGCGCGCGTCCGTCAGTGTGGTTGTGGCGCTGTTCGCCGTGAGCGTAACAGTGCCGACGTTATTGTGCCTGCCTCGCTGCATGGCCGTGATGATGTCGGCGACGTCCTTGACCCACGCGAGGATGGTCGACGTCGAGGCGGTCTGCGCCGGAGCCCTGATCGCCATCACATGCTCCCAGCGACCGTCTGGTTGAAATCGAAACCTTGTAAATGTCGCCATGTGGAGCCCGCAGAGACCGTCACGACGGCGCGCGTGAAGCGCGCGTTCTGACGGATCGGAGACAGGAGGGCGCGATTGAGGCCGACGGCGTTCGTGTAGGCGACGTTGGCATTCTTCGTGTCCCTGTAGCCGACCCTGCAAGTGATATTCGTGACGCCAGCGCCCTCCACGTAAGGCCGGATGCCGGTCGTCATCAGGCGCTTGTCCTCGGCCTCCGTATCGCCCGTCTCGAGCTCCGCCTCAAGGTTGGCGCCCGAGAAGTACCCAAGCTGGTGAGACGTCGAGAACCCGGCAATGAGCGGCTTGTTGGAGCCCGCAAAGGCGCGGCTGTCGAAGGATGCCTGCGCCGCGCCGTCGATGCCTCCCGAGCCTGACGGGAAGAAGGCGTCGAGCTGCTCAAGGGTGTACCCGACCGACGCGAGGCGCGTGAGGTGGCTGATGTTGACCTGCCACGCGGGCGCCCACCGCCGCGTCATCACGTTGAAGGCGAGGACACGGTCGATGTCGCCCTGCGCAGAAGCCATTGAGGGGTAGCCGACAAGCCAGCACTGGCTCTCGTTGTCGTATGCCGCGTTGATGCGGTGCAGGAAGGATTGATTGACGTCGCCCCAGAAGGCGTCGTCGACCTTGCCCGCCCCGATCGGGATGCTCTGCGCGCCGTCGCAGGCGTAAAAGCCGTCCTCGCCGAGGTAGTACAACATGCCGCCGATGACGCTCACGCTGCCCGGAGCGGGGCACCCGCGAGCGCCCTCAAGGGGCTGGATCGAGAACACGTCCGGCAGGCCGACATACTGGCAGCGCACGAGGGCGCGCTCCTGCAGGATGATGGCGTCGAGCGCGCCGACCCTCGGCGCAATCGCTTGGATGCCGTTGCCGTTCCCGAAGATGTCGACGAAGCCGCTCTGGACGGCTGCGGCGGACGATGTCGCCGGTGTCGGCCAGCTCGTGGCGTCGTCGATGGCGCTCCACCAGATGCGGTTGATGCGCGCGCCGTACGTCGCGTCCGTGGTGTTGCCGAGCATCACGAAGCGATTGACGGCGGCGACGCGCCGCGCGCGGGGAGCGCCAGCGGACAGGTCGGCGAAGGCGCCGCCCGTCGTGAGCTCGACGGTCTGCACCGGGTTGGCGAAGTTGGTCGCGACGAGGCGGTTGCCAAACTGCGCGAACTCCCACTGCTCTGCCGCTCCGGTCGCGTACCCGCCCGCCTTGGTGACGTCCGTCCACGATGATCCGCCAGCGGCAAGCTTGGCGAGACCCGTGCCTGTCCCGATGTAGGCCGACACGTTGAAGTCCTTGTCGACAGCAAGGGTGGAGCCCTGCACGCGCGTGGCAAGGCTAGCGGGCGTGACCGAGAAGGCCGGGACGGGCGCGTAGAGGCCGCTCGACGTCGGGTAGACGTTCTTGCCCGCCACCACCGTCTCGAGGCCACCTCTCATGTCGGGCAGGTACTCTCCGAAGGGCGTCATGCGATTGTGATGCCTGCGTTCGATTGCGCCATCGACGTGCCCGAGAACGATCCCGCGTTCTGAGAGCGGATGATCGCCCAGACGGACGAGAGGTATGCCGACTGCCACACGGGCAGGAAGTCCATCGCCCCAATATACGGCGCGAGGTGCCGAAGGGAGCCATAGAGGTACGCATTGGGCCAGCCCGTCATCAGCCAGTTCGTGCCGTTGTCGACGAGGGACGGGATCGCCGCGTAGTAGGTCAGGCGCAGCGTGTCTGATCCGCTCGCGGCGGGCCCGACGCGGAGCTGGTTCCCGACCACGGTCCACACCTTGGCGGGGCCGCTCGACGTCGACCGAAACGTGCTGTCGAATGCCTCCGGCGTCACGAACTTGAGGGGCGGCTTGTTTGTCTGCGAGACCCACGACACCTCGCGCATCTGGAGGTAGTCAGACGGCAGGTTCGTGAACTCTCCCGACAGCGTCAGGTTCGTCGTCTGCTCCATCTGGCGCACGCGCAAGGCGGGCGACGTGACGCCGCCGCCTTCGGTGTACGTCCCGTGCTCGATGTCGTGCTCGGCGAGCGTGATGAAGTTGTCGATCACGCTGTTCGAGAGATCGGTTCGGCCCGTGCCGAAGTCGGCGATGGCTGACCGGAGCTCGGAGAGGTTCGTGAGAGGCATGCGCTACTCCTTGAACTGCAAGACACCGCGCCCGGTGCGCAGCTCGCTCCACTCCGGGTCGTTGAGCAGGCGCGCGAGAAGCTTCTCGTTGCCCTTCTGCGTCGGGTCGACGCCGTAGCGCTCGATCCAGAGGCCGATGACGGCCATGGGGATGGAGGCGACGTGCTGCAGGTCACGCGACGGCGAGTAGCCGTTGTTCAGGAACTGCTTGTTGGCATCGAGCGTCTCGTTGATGCCGGTCGATGGCAGGTAGGTGGTTCGGCGAAGCACCTGATCCGAGGACCAGTCGAACTTCATCTCCTCGCGGATGCCCGTCTCCTTGCCGTCGTCGATGACGAGGAACTTGTAGTCGTTCGACATCAGCCGACCTCGAGAGGGGAAATGTTGATCGTGCGCGACGCGCCGTCCTGAAGGTAGGCGATGTGCGTATGGCCCAGCACGTTGAGCACGACGCCCTCGTTGGGGTTCAGGTAGAAGTCATTCACGGTCGCGACCACCGCCGACTGGCCGGGCCGGATGTAGCAGTTGCCGTTGGCGAGGATGCGGACATAGCGCGCCCTGACACCGCTGGCGTCATTCGGGATTGCGACGTTGGCGCTCGCGGCACCCGCCGTTACCTGAACGCCGGGCGCGGAAAGCGAAAAGCAGGAGATATTCGGGGATGTCATCTTCTTCTCCAGTGAGAGGTGGGCGGCAGCCGCGTTGCCGCCGCCCGTTGCTGTTACATCGGCCTGAGCGCGATGGAGACTGAGCCAGCCGCAGCCGTCAGCACACCCGCGAACTCAAGCGCAATCGCCGTCCCCGCAGGGATCAGCAACGCACCCGCCACGGTCGACAGCGAGCCCGACACGTTCGTGTTCGCGGTCGACTTGAGGTTCATCGCGGCTGACAGGAGAGCCGTGCCGGAGGCGATGGCGGTGCCCGAGGGCACCTTTCTCACCTGCACGGTCACGGCGCCTGCGTCCGTCCCGGCTACGTCAGGTCGCAGCGTGATGCCGACGACCATCAGCGCGCGCGGGGCGACGAAGATGCTCTGCGACACGGACGAGGCCGTGTACTGCGCATCGCGGAAGATGAAGCTCCCGCCGTCGTTGTCCGCACCCTGAAGGCCGAAGGTTCCGTCAGCGTACTGAATGAGGTTCACACCCATGTGATCACCCCTTACGACAGGGAGCGGATGACGCCGCTTGCCGCTTCGTTTTTCGCCATGAGGCCGTACTCGACCGTGATCAGCTTCTTGGTCGCGTCGCCCGTCTTGGCGAGGTCAACGACCTCGATGGGACGCAGGTACGCCACCTGCCACATATCCATCTGAAGCAGGAACGCAGTGCGGTTGCGCTGGAAGCGGTTCGGGATCACCTTGAACTCGCCGAAGTCGGAGACGTACACGTCGATGGCCGTGTAGAGCTTCTGGTCTTCGGACTTGTCCATGCGGGTTGCGTTGCCGGTGAAGCCCGACACGACCTGCTTCTGGGCGGGGCCGACCATGAGGATGTCGGGGTCGCCGCCAGCGGTGAACACCTTCTGGCAGACGTCCTTGAGGAGCGTTTCCGTGAAGGCGCGCTGCGTGCCATCCGTGATCGCCACCCAGTTGGAAGACGTGTAGCCGCCGCCCGTGTCGCCGTTGATGTTGGTGTTGGTGGTGATGGTCGGCTCAAGCGATCCGGTCTGGCGGGCAGTCGTCGAGTTGCCGGTCACGGAGGCTTGGTTCTGGGTCAGAACGGCTTCCATGTCGCGCTTGATCTCGAAGGTCTGCTTCGTCAGCTGGTACGCAAGCTCCGACGTGCGGCCCGCCTTGTTCACGGCGTCGGCTGTCGCCGAGATCGTGAAAGCCTTCGCCGAAATCTGGCAGCGATTGCCGAGGCGCGTGGGCTGCGCAATCGACGTGGCGCTGTAGTCGTCGCCTTCGATCTGCCGGTTGGTTGCGGACGCGGCGACCAGTGTGTCGGTCTGCCACTCGAAGAAGGTGTTCGTCGCCTTCGTCTTGCCCGCGCGGTTCGTGAAGGGCGTGTCTTTCGGCGAGATGTTCGCGATGAAGTCCTTCAGGTCTTCGCGAATACCGACGGTGCTGTACGACACCAGTGCGTTGGTAGGTATTGCCATTGTCTTTCAGTCCTTATGAAGAGAGCATTCGCTCAAGGGTTTTCTGAATTGAGGCGCGGTCCCCGCCCCGAGCCACCTTGGCTGCGGATACGCGGTCGACGCCTCGTGATGACGCCTCGCCAGAACCGGGCCTGACGACTTTCGGCAACGGCTTCGCGGCCACCTTCTTCTGCGCGCTTTGCAACGACGTCGCGGCCTTCCGGCCAGCGAGCGCGTCGCGCAAGACAAGCACAAGCCTGTGGTCTGCGAGCGTGTTGATCTCCTCGTCGGTGAAGCCCAACTGCTTCGCGTAGTCGGCAATCTCGCCCTTGATGGCGCGCCCCTTCTGTGGATCAGCGAACTCGGGCCACTTCTGCGCAAGCTCGGCCATCTCCTGCTGAAGAACAGCGCCGCGCTCCTGCGCGAAGCTCATCTCAGCCTCATAGGCACGCTCCTGCTGGACGCGCTGCAGGTCTTGCGCAACCCTCGAAACCTTGTCGCGCCACTGGTTGAACTTGACCACCAGCGCCGGGTTCGTGTCGGCAAGCCTGAACAGGTCGTCCTCGGACCTGATCTCGCGAAACTCCTCGGGAACATTGCTCTCGAGCTGCTTTGCGAACACGAGCAGTCTCTGCTCGTAGGCGTCACGGACGGCTGCAATCTCGGCCTGCTGCTGTTGCACAGCCTGCCGCTCCTGCGCCGCCTGTTGAAGCCTCTGGTACGTTACCGTGTCCCTCGCTCGCTCGCGTTCGGAGATGTACTCCTGCAAATCGGGGGGAAGCTTGGCGAACTTACCTTTGGCGTCGTTGTCCCATGAGCTCGGCGGTTCGATGGCCGGTTGATCCGGTTCGCCCTCGCCTTCGCCCTCTTCGCTGGCCTGATCTTCAGGTGCGTCATCCTCGGAGGGGACATCCTCCGAGGCGATCTCTTCGTCCTCGTCGCCCTCGACGTCGCCGCCTTCAAGCAGCGTGGAGAGCTTCTCTTGGATCTGGTTGATGCCGTCGCCGTCGGCGGGCATCGTGCTGTCGTTCTTGCTCATGCTTTCCTCTCGTTACAGGCTCACGCCCATGAAGTTCCGACGCTCTTCGATGTCGGACAGTTGCTTCTTCGCCATCTTGCCGGTCTCGGCGATGGACTTGATGTGTCCCTCAATCCGGTCGAGCAGCTTCAGCATCACCCAAAGCTTCTCGCGACCCTCTGCGTCACGGGACGGTGACGACGCCCACTGCTGCGCGATCTCTGACCTCAAGGTCGAGAAGGCTTGCTGGTAGACCGGATGTTCGAGCAGGTACTCGGCCTGACGGCCCGCCTCGATCTCTTTGTTCAGGCTCAATTCAACAACTCCATCGCTGCCATGATGATGAAACGCTCCTCCTCGTCTTCCATCCTCTTCCTCTTCTTGTGGTACTCGGCGATCAGGGCCTCGGCAGCCCTGCGCTGCGCGTCAGCCAGCGTCGCGTCCGGGTCGGGGACGGCGCTGCGCACGGTCTCCTGAGCCGCGCGCCGTATGGCATCGGCGATGTAGGCGCGCGCCTGAGCGCCTCGCCGCAGGCCAACCTCTTGCGCGAGGTTGCTGACGGCACGCGCAGACGCCGCATCGACCGCGTCTGGCGTCCTCTCGCGCCTCTGGGGCGCCTTCTGGGGCTTCCTCGCTTGCGCGGGAGCGATAGGGGCGGCGGGCGGCGCTGCCGGAGGAGGAGCACGCTCGCCCGCCTGCGGTGGCCGCGCTCGGGGAAGCGCCTTGGGGCCACCGGTCTCAAGGTAGGGTATGACCCTCCTCTTGCGCTTGCCCGCCTCGTCGTAGAGGCCGGGGCGAACGCCCGAGGAGCTAATGCCGACAACGCTGCTCGACCCGCTCGCGGTCGCTGTGGACGCGACGGCGGCGGAGCCGGTTGCGGCGGCGGTTGCGGCGCCCGCAGATGTGGCGACCGAGCCAGCGCTGGCGGGCTCGGCGAGAGCCGTCGCCTGACCCGACGCCGTTGCGACGCTGCCAGACAGCGCGGAGGCTTGAGAGGCACCAGCGGACGCGCCCACGCCACCCGACAGGCCAGACGCCTGCGAGGTGCCACTGGAGGCGCCCACAGACCCCGAAAGGCCGGAGGCGGTGGCGATGCCTTGCGACTGCCACGAGCTGCCTGAGCGGCCCTCAGAGGCTCCCAGACCGCTCGACGCGGCCACGCTGCCCGAGAGGGCCGTCGCGACCGCAGAGCCAGCCGACGCGGCGACGCTGCCAGCCGTATCGCTCGCACCGGACACGGTGGCGACGCCGGAGGACGTCGCGACGCTGCCGGAGGCGCCCGAGGCGCTGCCGACGCCCGCAGAGGCGCCCACGAAGCCGGTCGTGGCAGAGCCCGCCGCAGAGCCCGCAGATGACGCCGCAGCGCCAGAACGCACGCTCGACGCGGCGACACCAGACGACGACGCCACGGCGCCCGAGCGGGCGGAGACAGTTGCGACGCCAGACGATGACGCCTGAGCGCCCGAGCGGGCGGAAACGGCTGCGACACCAGACGATGACGCCTGAGCGCCGGAGACGCCAGACGCGCTCGCGGCGCCCGACGAGGTGGCGACGCTCCCACCGGCGTCCGCGACGCCAGAGGCGCTCGCGACACCGCTCGAGGCGGCGACGCTGCCCGACACGCCCGCAACAGTCGCGGCACCGCTCGACGAGGCGACGTTGCCGCCCGCGCCCGCGACGCCGGAGGCCGTGGCGGTGCCGGAGCTCGACGCTCGGGCGCCCGAGCGTCCCGTAATTGTCGCGACGCCCGCAGACGTCGCCACGCGGCCCGTGCGAACGAGTGACGACGCGACGCCTTGCGAGAAGGCGATGTTGCTCGTGTCGTTGCGCAGCGAGATGACCAGCACGGACGTCGTCTGCGGGACCGCGCCGCTCGTCGCCGTGCCTGCCGTTGTCGCCCCTGCGGTGGCTCGTGTGCCGTCGAAGATGGCGAGACCGCCACCTCTTCCGGTGGAGACAATCTGATCGTGGCGCTCGGTGACACCCGTCAGGCCGGTGCCCGTCAGGGCGCCCGTGACGGAGTTGGTGCTGTTGTTGTCGTCGTCGAGGGCGATGAGGTAGACGACCATCGCATTGTTCGTGCCGGTCGTAATCGCCGGAACGCTGATGCTCGTGCTGGCCGTTGTATTATTCTGGCCGACAGGTACGACGCCGTCGAAGGGCGTCGTCTGGCTTATTTCGCGATAAGCCGTAATGATGGCTTCGACGTTGTCGCCGCCCGTTACGCTGACGGTCGGCGCCGCGAGGGTGCTAGACCACGACCGATGAAAGGCGGTGATGCGTGTCGCACCGGAGGCGGCGGCGGTGCCCTGACCGACGGGGCTCGTCGTGACCTGTGTCCACCCCGAGGGCGTCGTGACGGCTTGGTTCGACGTCGCGACGGACAGGATGAGCAGGTCGCCGGGCCGAAGGTCCGCAGGCAGCCCCGGCGTGCAAGAAGTAGTGCCGGAGGCGAAGGTGCCCTTGTTGACAAAGATAGGCATAGGGCACCCCCTTCGTTACGGGGTTTTAGTCCTCGGTGATGGTCGACGCCGTAGTCAGGGTTGGCGTGACGCCAGTTGACACCGCAATGTTCGGCACTACGGTGCCCTTGTAGAGGAGCTTGCCCGTGCCCGTTGAGGCCGTGCCAACACCGAAGTGCGTGATCGTGGCGGTGCCCGCCGTGCAGTTGCCAAACACGATGTTGGCGACGGGGCTGACGGAGTTGGTTGTCACTGTCCACCCACCAGTGTTCCGGTTGACGCCAACACGGGCATAGCCGGTGTAGGTCGTCTCGCTCGTGCTTTGCGAGCCAGCCTCGCCGGGGTCTGCCGTGTGCAACGACACGAAGAGCTGGGTGTTCGGAGAGGTGGCCGCATTGTCGGCCAAGTTCGCGATGGCTGTCGCGTTGAAGATCAGTCGCAGGATGTCGTTCTCAAAGGTATCGCCTTTTGACATTGTAGCCTCACATCACGTTGAAGGGTTGGTCGTCACCGACGGGGTCGGAGAGCTGCTCATCGACCTCGTCGTAGATCGGGATGATCTCCTCGACCTCGCGGGTGATCGGATTACGCCGCACGGAAATCTTTCGCGGCCTCTTGTCCTTGTCACTCTTGCCCGCCTCCTCGCGCGGTGCGTCAGACGTCGCGGACGCTGTCGAGAATATCTTGAGCAGGTCCGTCGTCGTGTTCTGGCGCGCGAGGCGCTCCTTGCTCTCGATGTCCATCTTCTTCAGCCCGAGCTGGAGCAGGTTCTGCTTGGCCTGCTCCTCAAGCTCAAAGGCGCGCAGGGCCTTCTGATGCTCGAGCTTCATCATCTCCTGCTGCATCGCAGCCTGAGCCTTGACGTTCTCGGCCTCGACGAGGGGGTTGGGCTGCTGCGGCTTGGGCTGCGCCTGAGACGGGTCATCGAAGTAGTGGTCGACGCTCTTGAGCCCCGCCGCTTCGACGAGCTTGGCGAGCGTGTTGTAAATCTTGGGCCACGATACGACCGGCGCCCCCGTGGCGATGCCTTCCTTCTGGACCGCCAGTATCTGAGAGAGGATGCCGATCATCTCGGCGCGGTTGGACGTCCCGAGGGCGACGTCGACGGTCACGGCCATCTCGGCGTTCCACTTCGACGGGTCCATCGGCACCCACTTGCCGCGCAACTTGATCGTGCGCGGCTTGTCCTGATGCCGCACGAGGAGCTGCAAGATCTGCCGGAACAGGTCGCGCACGCCCGTCTCGGCGAAGATGCGCGCGATCAGGAGCTGGCGCTCCTGAGCGGCGTTGTTGATGATGTTGATGCCGGTCGCCGTCTTGTTCAGCGAGTTGGCATCGAGGCCCTGATTGTAGGCCGTGATGCCCGTTCGCTTCTCGGCGATGCTGTCGAGGTATTCGAGCGTCGGCACGACAATCGGGCCGATGGGGTTCGGCGAGAGCGGCACGGCAACCTGAGACGGCGCCGCCGTCGTGCGGATGATGCCGCCCGGACGGTTCGTGAGCAGGTCGTCGATGTTGACGAGACCCTCCTGCACGATCATGCGGTTGTTGTTGATCTGGTAGATGTTGTCGAGCAGCTGCCGCGTCAGCGTCGACTTGATGCGCTGGATGTCCTTGATCAGGTCATGCAGCGACAGCCCGAAATACTTGTGCGGCATCGGCACCGGCGTGATCGACGCGAAAGGCCAGTCGCCGTCCCAGCGCTCCTTAAACACGAGCTTGTCGTTCTGCCCCGCAAGCAGGAAGCGCCAGCGCTCGGCGACGCCATCTCCGTCCGTGTCGACGAGGTAGTAGCACTCGCACACCCAGAGCTGGCGCATCGCGTGCTGGATGCTCTGGCTCTCCGGGAACATGCCGCCGTCGATGGCGAAACGCTCGTAGCGCTCGCCCGTCAAATCGCCGTCACTGGCCTCGCCGCCCAGATCCCAGACCTCGTCCTTCGGGATGCCCATCTCGATGAGCTCGGAGATCGACATCAGGCGCCGATGCGCGACGAAGCGCGCGTTCTGGATCGAGCGCGCGTTGAGCGCGATCAGGAACTCCTCGGGCGGCACGCCCCGGATCTTGATGCGCCCCGTCTTGCGTGTGCGCTTCACCTTGACGTCAAATAAGGGGACAGGTTGCGGCTGCGGCGGCTGCATGGGCATCGGCGGCTGGCCGGGCATCGGCCCCTGACCTTGCGGAGGCATCGGCCCTTGCGGAGGCATCGGCATCTGGGGCTGGCCGACCGGCATGGGAGGCGGGGGCATCATCACCGTGTCGGACTGCGTCATCTCGATGGGCTCGAGCTCGTCGTCCTGAAGCAGTGCCATGAGCTCCTGCTCAAGCAGGTTCTCGTAAATCTCCTCGGTCACCTTGACCGTCTCGTCCCAGTACGGTTTCACGACGCCGTTCTTTTGCAGCAGCGCGTCCTTGAACCAGTTGTGGAACAGCATGAAGCCGTCGTTGTCGTTGCGCACGACGTGGTTCGCCATGTCGGTCGCCTGCTCGGCGGCATCTTCCTCGTCAGACGTCGTGGCATCGTAGCGCACGACGCGGTCGGAGCTCAGGAAGAGCTTCACGAGCTGCGGGAGGATCGCCTCGACGGTGTCGCGCACCTCGGTCGTCACGACCTTCGAGCGCTCGTCCTGCTCGTCGCCGTAAGGCTGGCCGAGGTAGAACTTCATCGCCTCGGCGCGCTGGTAAGTAACATTTGTGTTCTGGTAGGACGACGATATGGCCTTCTCATGACGCAGGAGCGCAACGATCTCGTCGTCGGTGAGCTTGTTGTCGTCGAAGGCGAAGGCGTCCTCGTCGGTGTCGACGGGCACGTCATCGCGCACGGCATCTGGTCTAGCCATTCTTCTTTGCGTCCTTCTTGACGCCGCCAATGCCGAGCACGGGGCGCTCAATGCGCTGGTTCAGGCGCTCGATCTCGGCGCGGAGCTGGTCGAGCTGCTCGCGCAGGAGCTTGACCTCGCCAACGGCCTGCAAGATGGCGACGGCCTCATTGCGGTTGAACATCTCAGTATCCTCGCATCATTTGGCGCCGCAGGTCGTCGTCGCCCTGCGGCTGCGCAGCCAGAAGGCCCCCGCCAATGCCCACGCCACCGGCAACCGACAGAGGCGCTCGCTTCAGCGCGAAGTCGCGGAACATTGTGCGGCGGTCAACGCCGCGCTCCTCCGCCCTCTTGTCGAGCGCGCGACGGAACAGCTCCATGAAGGTGCCTTGGCTCTCGTCGGCGAGGCCCGTCAGGTCTCCGGCACCCATCCAGAGGTTGGCTTGGAATTGCGCGGGCGTCATGCCGTACCGGGCAGCCATGCGGTTCGCCATCTCCTCAAGTGCCGCGTACTCGTTTGCGTTTGGCACGTCGAGCCACGCTTGCGGCACGTCGCCAAAAAGGGACGTATCAGGAAGGACGCCGTCTTCGCCCGCCTTTTTCAGGTTCACCTCAGTCACGGTCTGGCCCGTGCCCGTGCGGCGCGTCTTGATGTAGGGCTCGATGGCGTCGCCGTAAGTCGCGCGAAGCTTCTCGAGGTTGGCGCCGGAGAGCTGTGCCTGCTGCGACAGGAAGTCGAGGCCGCCGTCAAACATCGCCAGAAGGCGCATGAAGTGCTTGTCGGCGGCGATGTTGCGCCGTGAGCCGACAAGGTCGTTGAAGAAGCCCTTCACCTTCGGGTTGGCCTTCAGCCAATCGCTCAGTTCACCTCGCTTCAAGCCAGCGGGCGGCGTCTGCGACCACTTCCCGTCGAGGATGCCGAGCACGTTCTTTGCGTGGTTGCCCTGCATCACATGGCCGTAGCGATAATTGTCGGGCATGTTGGGGACGTCGATCCCGAGCTCACGCGCCGCGTCGGCGGGCGTGATGCCTCCCTGCGCGACACGCTCGGCGACGGCGCGGCGGTCGTCAGGCTGGAGGGTGTTGTAGAAGCTGCCGTTGCGGATATTCGACGGGACGTCTGACCCGGTCGACGTCCCGCCAACGAGCTGGAGGAACTCACGCCACATCGCCTCGCCCCGCAGCTCATCGCCGTCGGCGACGTCAATGAACCAATCGCGGAGCTCTTCGGTGTTGTACCAGTCGTCGCCACCCAGTTGCTTGCCGCTGTTGATGTACCTGTCGAACATGCCGTGGATCGGGCTGTTTGCGTCATCCGCCGCCGCGATCAGCCGGGACATGCGATCCGTGTTATTCGCGGGGACATAGCGCGGGTATTCTGTCGTTCGGTTCGGTGCGGCGCCGCGATAGCGCACGTCTGAGCCGGGCGGCAGGTCTATGCTGCTCAGGCCCATCAAGCCCGTGGACGAGAAGCCTCTCAGGCCCGGCGTGCCGCCGTCGCGCGTTGCAGACTGCGAGAAGTCTGGCGAGCCCGTGGGGAAGCCGTCCGTGGACGACCAGTACCCCTTGGATGGCCTGACGTCGCCGATCTGTGAGTTTGGCACGTCAGACTGGTACGCCACCTCTGGCATGTGCCGCGCCTGCACCTCGGCATCGGTTGAGTGGTGACCCTGCCGCCACGAATTATCGCTCGCCACCGAGGCGGGCGTCAGGTGGTGCAGCGGGTGGTCCGGGTTGTCGTGGAACGGATAGTAATTGCGCAGCTGGCTGTCGGTGAGGTCACCACGGCGCGGCCCTAGGCGAGCGAGAACCTCGCCGGGGGATCGCTGATAGGCCGCCCACGCCATCTCTCTGGCCTCGACTTGACCGTACCCTTGCTGCCGGAGCTTCTTATAGATCGTGTCGTAGTTGGCACCCATCGGGAAGCCCTTCTTGGACGCCTGCACACCGTGCGCGCCAACCTCGTGCTTCAAGAGGCTGTTCAACCAATCAGCCGAGGCCATGTCCTCAGACATCCAGTCCGCATCTGGAGAGCCGGGGCCTCGCCGGTAGTCGAGCGACGCCGTGTACCACGGCTGCAAATCGACGACGTCCTCAATCTTGCCCGGCGACGGGGTTCTGAACCCCTCCGACTGCACGTTGCCGAGCAGCGTCATAGCGGCGGGGTATCGTGTGCCCGGCGTCATATCCAGCGCGGACATTATGCCCGGCGACACAATCCCCGCATCCTTGAGGCGCGACAGCATTGGCTGCGGGGCGTTAGGGTCTCGCGAGAATGCCGCGTTCACCAGACCCTTCGGGCCGATGGTCTGCCAAAACGGCTGGTTTTGCAACGCGCCCGGCGATGACATGGCGGCATTGCCAGCGCTCTTGCTGCCGAGCTGCATGAACAGCGGCGAGTTCCGCAGCGCCGGGAACATATCGAAGAGTGCATCGTTCTCCCAGAAGTCATCGACGCGCCCGAGGAGGTGGGCACTCATGCCGAGAGCGCGCGGCGCCTGCATCGCCATGCGCGTCATCTCTTCCGGGGACACCTTGAGCTTCGCATCGGCGTCCGAGTGCTCGGTCATGGGCATGCCAGTCTTCGGCTCGTAGAGGATGCCGGTGGTGTAGTACACCTCCTCGGGCGACGCGCCCTTGCTCCGCATGTCGTCTGCGATCTCGAGGGCAGGCTTCGACGCGCCCGTGAGCGGGTCCTTCATGCGCGGGTTATTCGCCCGCACGCCCGGCGCCTTCCTGACGCGGATGGGCGCGAAGAAGCTGTTGGACTGCGCGTCAGGCTGCCGGAACGTGTAGCCTGCCTTGTTGGCGCCAGCCTCAATGGCGCCGCCCACCTCACCGGCAGCGCCGAGAAGGCCCTTTGCGGCAGGCGCGGCGGCAAATGCCGCGCCGGTGCCGACGAGCTCGCGGAACAGGTCGCGGTCGTAGCCGATGTCGTCGGCGGTGTTGTCGATGCCCTTCATGAGGCGCTTGCCGACGTACTCGACGTCGTCGAGCAGCGGGTTCAGGCCGCCGTCCAGAAGCCCCTGCCCGCCCGTCGACGCGCGCGACATGCCCGGCGAGAAGCCGCCATAACCGGCGGAGGCGGCGGCGTCCATGGCGGCGGCGTCGACAGACCGCTGGCGCGGCAGCGCGCGGTAAGCCTTGTAGCTGTCTGCGGCGCTCTCGAGCGCGGGAGCGAGGAGGCCCATGATGGGGGCCGTGGCGATCTGGGACGCGCCGCCCAGCGTGTCCTGAAGCACGGACAGATTGTGATAGCGGTTGTCCTTAGGCAGGCTCTTGCGCTTGCCCACGTTGCGCAGGCGCTCGGCGCCCCCGGCGATGAGGCCGCGCGTGACCGGCATGTCGACGGGGGCATACCCGCCGCCAGCCTTGGCGCGTGCGTATGAGGGGCGCGGGCTCGCCATGTCAGCGCGGCTTGCCGAAAGACTTGCCGGACTTCTTGGGCTGGAGCCTCGCCTCGGCGGCGTCGAAGGCCGGGCCAGCCTTGCGCGGCTTCGACCCGTCGTTCTTCGTCTTCTTCGCGGCGAACTTGCCCTTGTCGCGGCTCTGGAATGAGAACTTGCCGCCCTTGATGCACCAATCGTTCATATCACTGTGTCCCTGTTATTCGGAGAGGAGGCCCTTGTTGCGCATCGCGTTGATGATGGCGTGGCGCTCGAGCGGGTCGCGCGTGTCTTGCGCTGTCTGCAGCATCTGCCTCAAGTCGTTCGTGTTGCGCGCATAGTCCTGACCGCGCTGGCTCGAGCGCGACAGGCGCACGAGGTAGTCCGATGCACGCTGACGCTCCTGCATCGCGCGCACACGATCCGGGTCTGGCGTGTAGTCAAATCTCGCGCCCCGCTCGTTGCCCGGCAGGAACGATGCGAACGGGTTCGGCATCCACTTTGGAAACATCACACCACCCACTTGAGGTCGTAGCTGATCGGCTTGGACCGCGTCGACGCACGCTCGATGCCCATCGCGAGGTAGCGGAAGGCGTCGGCGGCGTGGCTCGACCAGTCGTGTAGCGGCGTCGTCTTGAACGCCTTCTTCTTGTTGTCCCACTCGCGGCGGTAGTTCCGCAATGCGGTGACACCTTGCGCCGTCTTCTTCTCGTCGAACCAGCATCGCGCGATCAGGAGCCGCGCGGCGTTGATGCCGTCGTCGACCTTGTGCGTCGGCACAACCGTGCCGTTGATGCCGAGCGACGCCATCGTCTCGAGGCGCGTCTTGCCGGTGCCGAGCTCTCGCGCTTGCGCGTCGTGCGGCACGAGGTGCATCCCGTAAAGGTGTCCCCGCTTTTGCAGCTCGGCGGCGTACCAATCAAGGCCGACACCTGCGTGCTCGATGAAGTCGACGACGTGAACCTCGCGCCCCACCGTCTGGAAGAGCCAGATGGCGGTCGAGTCGCCTATGCCTAAATCCCAAGCCGTGTGGACGGGATGGTTGCGCTCGACCGGCACACCGGTGATGCGGCTGTCGCGGTCAGCCTCTTCGAGCAGCTGCCCGTAGTAGCTGCCCACCACGGGCGCATCGAAGGAGCACTCGTACTCAGCCGCATACTGCTCCGGCGTCATCGCACGCTTCGCGTCGTCGAGCTCGTCCTGCGGCAGGATGCCGGTCTCGCTGGCGCGCAGCCGGAGCTTGCCCCACTCGCGAGGGCCGCTCGCTTTCCAGAGCTCGTGGAAGTGATTGTCGCCTTTCGGTGTGCCGATAAAGACAGCCCAGCCGCGCCGGTCGGACAGTGCCGGTCGTATGACCGACGTCCACGCGCTCGGGTCCATGTCCCCGTATTCGTCGAGCACGACGCCGTCGAGGTACAGGCCGCGCATGCGGTCGTAGTTCTCGGCGCCGTAGAGCCTCACGCGCGAACCGTTCGGCAGGTCGACGCGCAGCTCGCTCTCGTTAACGCCCACCATCGGGATGTCGCGCGTGTAGTCCTTGAGATACTCCCACGCGACGTCCTTGGCCTGCGCGAAGGTCGGCGCCACGTACGCGAAGCGCGGGTTGGGCAGCTGGCAGGTCAGGGCTGCCTTGATGAGCTCGTTGATGCAGGCGACGGTCTTGCCAGCGCGTCGGTGAGCGACGCAGACGTAGAAGCGATCAGTCCTCTCGTGGAGGGGCAAGAACTGCTTTCGGGGCGCGTACGGTATCGTCACTGATACTGTCCCCGGATTGTTGGTCTGCATCGATGATCGCCGGTTGTGATCGCGCCCATGTCACGACGATCTGCTGCATGACATCTTGCGGCAGGTCGACCTGTTGCGGCACGCGACCGTCTATCCTGTCCCCGATTTCCTTGACAGCCTGCATATCGCCCTCGACAGCCATCAGCACGACGCGCTCGGCGATGCGGGCCAGCCTCGGTCGCGGATCGCCCTCGTCGGTGCGCATCAGGGCGACGCGCAGGGCGTCACGCCAGTGCTTCTCGCTCTTCGTCGAGCCGCCAACACGCGGCATCGATGCGTCGCGTTTTCCGATGACCTTGCGCACGCTAGTGGACCGCCTCACCGCGCGCAGGCCGGTCGACCCAGTCGGGCGTCGGCACGGTGTCGGGCGCGAGCTCGTGCAGCTTGCGCAGGATCACAATCACGGCGCCGATCACATCGCGCGGCGTGGGCGCAGCCAGATCGCAGCCGGGCTCGATCTGGGCCGTGTACGAGCAGACGCGCGCCTCGCGCAGGATCAGGCCCGCCAGCGTGAGCAGCATCGTCGGCGAGTTGATGTCGCGCGGAGCGAGCGAGAACTCCACCTCGTCCGCCAGCGCCTCGACCGCACCGAGGTCCGCGCACCGCGACAGGCTCTCAGCGACCTCGACCGCTGTCGGGCGCTGTCTCGGCTCACTGGGGTCGGCGGGGTGGTTGCTCACGGTCTGCTCCGAGTTGATCGCCGCGTAGCACGCCCACCGTGCACTCAGCCAGCCCATCGGGCTACGTGGAGTGTGGATAACGCCGTGCTAGGCCGTAGTGTACAGCCAGAGCGGTCAGGGCGCGGCTCAGGCGGCGGGTGTTGCGCACGCCCTCGTCGTGGCAGCAGACCGACACGAGCAGGTCGGCGTAGGGCGCCCGGTCGCCCCGCAGCGCCGCCTGCACCGCCCGGTGGGCATCCACAGCGCCCGATGTAAAATCCCTAACGCCGTGCGGTATCTGGTTACCACACGCGCCGCCGGTGGCATACCGCGACGTGACGCGCTCGCGCAGGCCCGCCCGCTCCCACTGCGCGGCGAGGAGCTCGCCCGCCTCGCACTGGACGAGCGTGATCGACTTCATGCCGAGATATTTGCGCAGCCGGTTGGGGCGCAGCACGCGCACGCGCTTGGCCCGTATGTCGCTCGGGTCGATCCGCTCGACGTCCATCTCGTCATGCTGTCCCCGATATTGATTGATCGTCTCGTACGTCTTCGGCTGCCGCTTCTTGCCCGCCCTTACCGCTTTACCCATCGATGCTCTCCGTCGATGATGCCGATGTCGAGATCAATCGCACACTTCCGCACGCCGACGCCAGCACTGAAACAGGTCGGCGTGCATGTGCTCTCGCCCCGCGCTCGGCGCGCCGAGCACGAGTGATACAGGTCAGCCGACACCTCCATGTCCTGAGACGCTGGCTTGTGTTGTGTCCCCGGATTTGTAACGTCAGGCGTTACAGCTTCGGGGTTCTCCTCGCGCGCCACGCGCCACGCATCCGCAACGACCTTGGCACGATGAGCGACCTCCTCGTCACGCGAGCGGCCATTGCGCTCGAATGGCTCTTGCGGCACCTGCCAGCTCTGAAGCTGCGGCGGCGGGATCTTCGCCTTGATGTGCCGGATGACGTCATGCACCGTGGGCCACCACTGCGAGCTCCGAAAGTGTTCATCGAGCGCGCAATGAAGGTCGACGCCGTTGTACTGCGAGAGCTGCCGGTGCCACTCCGCGACCGTCATCTTGATGTCGCCCGCAGGCTTGTTCACGCAATTCGCCAGAGCGCGCTCGACGAGGTGCGTGATCTCAAATATCGATGATCTCTCCATCACCGTCACGCCCGCCACGCTCACGGTCCCTGAGCTCGCGCTGGAGCTCCTTGAGCTCGGCATATGCGTCGTGCTTGCTCTGCTGACCAGAGCGCCCATGCTGTCCCTGTATTCGTCCATTGCTGCCTCCAGCGTTCAGAACCTTGGTGATGAATGAGGCGGGGTCGACTGCCGCGTTGAGCTGGGCTGTCGTGATGGCATCGACGACGACCTGCGGGTCGCGCCCCTTCGTCCACTTGCCGATCAGGCTGCGCGCGTTGCGCTCGGAGATGCCGTGTGCAGTCAGGTACTGCACGGGCGCGCCCCAAATGCTGGCCGCCGCCGCCCCCTTCGGGGGTATGCTCCCCCCTTCAGCCTTGCAGGCGTCGGCTTGGGCTTTTTGGGACGGCTTGCCGTCTATACCTTTAGGTATAGTTATATGTGAGTTGTGAGTTGTGGGGGTCTGAGGGTCACCGTCACGGTCACCGTCACGGTCACCGTCACGCAGACCGTCACGGTCACCGTGACGGGCGTTGGCCTTCCTCGATGCGGCCAGCCTCGACTGATATTTCCCTACGGCTTCCGCCATTTCGTGGTCAACGCGCTTGTGGCGCCAGACCCCCTGCGCGACGACGAAAAAGCGGGCCAAAACTGGGCGCATTTTCGCCCACGTTTTTGCATCAGTTTTTGACGCTGCGGTAAGTGCCTCATCACAATCTGGAAGGGGTCCAGACCGCCAGTATGCCATCAGAAGTAGCAGGTACGCGCCGTGCTGCTCCGTCGTCAGGAGCTGCGTGTCGGCCAGATAATCGGCGACGTAGAGCGGGAAAAATTTATTGGGCTTGCTCATGACAAGAGCGTCCTGAGTGTGACGCCGACGGCGCCGGTGTACACGCGCCCATAGTGCTCCTCGCACCACGGGCCGCGAGAGCCCGGCTTGCGCTCCCTGCCGCAAAACGCGCGCGACGACGCCTCCCCCTCGATCCACTGGCAGCGCGTGAGGTCGTTGCCGTCCTCTTTCTTCGGTGTCTTCTTCATCGTGTCCCCGTTATCCGTATGTTGATCTTGAGCATGGCCTTGATGATCCGAGCCTTGAGGCGGAACACCGGTGTCATCACGCCCTTCACATCCTCGTAGATGCGCTCCTGCCCCTCGAAGTACGCGAAGTCGGCGCGATAGCGGAACAGCTTCACGCCCTCGTACGTCACGTCGATGGGCGTCTGGCGCTCGAGCGCCCTGATGACGCCGCGCTTCTCGAGCGCCTTGAGCTGCATCCACCGCATCGCTTCGGCCTTGCTGTCGAACGTGATGCCGTCGACGATCGTGCGCTTGTTGCCGTATTTACTCCGCCGCATCTGAGGCGCCCGACAGCATCGCGATCCGCTGCGCCGCCACCTTCATGTCGTGGCGCGCCTTGGCGAGCTCGCGCTCGATCTGCTTTTTCGCAAGGCGACGCTCGCGCTCGGCCTCCTCGCGCCTCTTGATCTCGGAGAGCTCGACCTCGTACTCGTGCACATTTGCGGCGCGTGTCTCGTGCATGCGGCGCGCCTTGAGCCACTTCGCCTCGAGCCACGAGTAGTACTGGCTCGCCGACGACGTGTGCGCCGGAGCGCCCCGGCGCTTGCCGCGCCGGATGCCCGCGAGCACTGTCGTGTGGTCGCGCTCGAGCAACACGCCGATCTTTACGACCGGCCACGCCAGCGAGTAACGCAACCGGCGCATAACGTCGTGCCGCGCGGCGACGACGGGCTGGACACGAGACGTCGAGAACACGTCACGCACCGTCACCTCGATCCGCTTGTCGCCATCGGCGTCAGCCGTCGCGTTGTGCCACCAGATCACCTCGTCGATGGCGTCTCGCGTCTTTTCGTTCCGCAGCCAAACACTGTTAATGCCCGCGTGCTTGGCGCTGTACCCCGACGCAGCCTGCTCCCATATCCTCGGCATTTACCCTCCGTACACCTGACTGAGCGGTCGGAGTACAGCACCGGCAACACTTGTTAATCAAGTGTGGATATTGACTTTGTCGGACCAAGTTACGCAGTTATCCACATGACGACGAAGCACGATAAAAAGTTGAGTGGAGCGGGTGCGCGCCTGCGCTCCCTGATTGACCGATCCGGCCTGTCGTTCCGCGAGCTGGCACGGCGCGCGGGCTACAGCCACGGGTCAGGGATCGGCAAGCACGTCTACGGCGCCACCGGCGAGTACCTCGCGCTCGACGTATCCGTCCGCCTCGCCGACGCCCTTCAGGGCCTTGGCGACCCGCCAATCGACCACACCGAGGCCGTCCGCATCCTGTCGGGCCGCGACGCGCAGGTGACCAGCCGCGTGCGTGCGCGCAGCCACAGCCACATCCCCGTCGTGGGGTCGGTGCAGGCGGGCCTGTGGCGCGCCGCCGCTCAGGCGGACGAGCACCGCTCCGTGCCCTACGTGGCGCCCCCGGCCTACCGGCAGCACAACGTGGTCGCCTTTGAGGTGTCGGGCCACTCGATGGATCGCGTGTTTCCACACGGCTCGACCGTGATATGCGTGAGCTACGACGAGCTCGGACGTGAGCCCCGTCCCGGCGAGCGCGTGATCGTGCAGCGCTATCGGCACGATGAGGTCGAGGCTACCTGCAAGGAGCTGGCGCTGGGCCCCCACGGCCTCGAGCTGCGCTGCCTGTCGTCGCGCCCCGACTTCCAGACCCCCCTGCCGGTCAGGCCGGTCGCGGGCGAGCACATCCAGATCACCCACCGGGTGATTGCGGCAATCGTCCACGAGCCGCTCTAGCCCGACGCAATTAAATTACGCGACCGCGTAATAAAATATCCGCCCCCCTTTTTGAGGGAGGAAGGACAAAACCTTCCAAGAATGAGCAGAGGTCTCGTCCTTTGTCCTGACAAGAGGTAGCGCTTGTCTTAATTGTACACCCGTGGGGTTGACGAGTGCACATGCCGACCTTATGTGAGTGTCACCAACACGGAGACACCCATGATCGTCATGCCCGTCACACACCAGACCCGCGCGCTTCTCGAGCGCATGAGCGACCTGCGCAAGCGGGTCCGCCGGATGCCCGACGCGCAGATCGCCCACGCGATCCGCGACATCAACGACACGATGCGGATCGAGGGCCACGCATTCGAATACCTGCTCAAGCTCCGGAGCGAGCTCGAGGTCTACTGGGCCGAGCAGGCCCGCCGCGCGCGATAGGAGGCCCACATGTCTGACAGCATTGAGACCCGCATTTTCTTCGACCACGAGTGCGTCGTGGTCGTCTGGGACACCGGCCACACGGCCCGCGCCAAGGCCGTCCGCATCGACGGCCCGAGCGAGGTCCGCGCCGGGCCCGGCGGAACCTACGTGGTCACGCAAGCGCCGGTCGAATTGACTGGCGACAATCGTACACCTGCCTATTGACGGGTGTACGGACGCCAACTATATCAGTGTACACCAGCACGGAGACACCACCATGACGTACCAGATCGACATCAACGACCCCTTCGCCGGTCTCGGCGACGACGTCGGCAGCACGGCCACGGCGCCGCGCCGCCAGCCGGGCGAGCACCTCGCCGCGACGGTCGCCGACCCCACCAAGATGTGGCCCGAGACCTGCCCCGCCTGCAAGGGCCGGGGCAAGTTCGTGAGCTGGGGCGGTCGCGTCCTCGGCGATTGCTTCAAGTGCAAGGGCAAGGGCCAGCGCTCGTTCAAGACGGCGCCCGATGATCGCGCCAAGGCGCGCGCCTACACGGCGGCGCGTAAGGAGCGCAGCGCCGAGGCCAACCTCGAGGCGTTCGCGCAATCTCGCCCCGAGCTCGCCGCGTGGCTCGAAGCCAAGGCGCCCACCTTCGCCTTCGCCGCGTCCATGCGCGACGCCGTCAAGCAGTGGGGCAGCCTCACCGAGAAGCAGTTGGCGGCGGTCGAGCGCCTCGCCGCTCAGGACGCCGCCCGCGCCACGCAGGCTCAGGCGCGCCGCGTCGACATCGACGCATCGCAGATCACGGAGGCGTTCGACAACGCCCGCGCAACCGGCCTGAGCCGCATCAAGGTGCGCCTCACGTCACCCGACGGCCACACATTCATCGTGTCCCCGGCGGGCGCGACGAGCTCGAACGCGGGCGCGCTGTACGTCAAGTCGGACGACGCGGGCGACTACCTCGGCAAGATCGTCGACGGCTCATTCCACCCGGTTCGCGCGTGTGACGACGAGCGCCGCGATGCGTTCGTCGCGGTCGCGGCAGACGCACGCGCCGCAGCCGTAGCCTACGGTCGGCTGACGGGGTCTTGCTCCTGCTGCGGCAGGGAGCTGACCGACCCCAACTCGGTCTCGCAGGGGATCGGCCCGATCTGCGCAGGCAAGATGGGCTGGTGATTTTTCGACTACAGCTGACACCGGACGGGTTCGCCGGTGTCAGCGCCAAATTCAAGGAGGACTACAATGGACACCGAGACAGTAGACAGACTGAGTGAGTTTGCTGAACACGTCGCGCAGCGCGTTCGTGGCGAGTGGGGCTTCGGCGGCGCGCTGGCGTCATATAGCCGTGGCAAGTGGACGATCAGCGCCCACGTCAACTGGGCGCGCCACTCGGTCGAGCACGCCGACTTCGACCGCGCCGTCGCCGAGCTTACGGCGGAGATCGACCGCACGTACCCGGACGCCGAGACGCTGGCGGCGACACTGGGGGTGACCCATGCGGCCCAGTGAGATCGCGTTCGTCGTGTTTTACCTGCTGACGTTCGCGGCCACCGTGGCGTTCATTCAGGGGGTGCAGGACGGGCGGCGCGTGCCGCTCGCCACCTGCGCCGCTGCCGCGCCGCCGCTCTACTGGTACAGCATCAAGGGGACGCTGCCGTGACCCTCGACGACCTGATGGCGCGCCACCGGCGCATCCAAGACGCGGTTGTGGCCCTGTCGCGTGGCAGGGTGACCGAGGACACGGCGCGCGGCGACCTGCAGCGTGCTGGCCTGTCCAGCGAGGAGACGGAGCGCCTCGTGCGCGCCGTGAAGTCCAACCTTATTATTCCGGGGACACCATGAACGGCTTCGAGAAGTACGGCATCGGCCACCTGAGCCCGAGCTCGCTCAATCTGTTTCTGGGCCAACCGGCGGCGTGGGTTCTGCGCTATGTCGGTAAGTACAGCGATGCGGGCGATAAGTTCGCCGCGTACCGTGGCACGGCGGTGGAGGCGGGCATGACGGCCCTCCTGCTCGGCACCGACCTCGACGGCGCCGTACGCAGCGCCGAGGTCAACTGGGGCCTGAACGTGCCCAAGGCGCCGGAGGGGCTGGTCACCGACGGGCCCTACGAGGACATGGCGAAGCAGGCGGAGGCGGCGTTCGAGCGCGAACGTGCCGCCGAGGCCGAGCGCGTGCTGATCAGGCCGATGGTCGAGCAGGTCGCCAAGGCCATCAGCGGCTGGCCGAGGCCGGTCAGCACGCAGCGCCGCGTGTCAGCTGCGTGGCGCGCCGACGCCGAGTGGCCCGCGCCCGTGATCGGCTACCTCGATTACGAGATGCCCGACTGCGTCGTCGACCTGAAGACGACGAAGGCCCTGCCGAGCGAGCCTCGCGCGGATCACGTTCGTCAGGCGGCTGTCTACGCGCGTGCCACCGGCCTGCCGGTGAAGCTTCTGTACGTCACGCCAAAGAAGTCGGCGACATACGAGCTCACGCAGGCACAGATCGACGAGGGGTGGCGCCAGATCGTGGCAGCTGCCGAGGCGCTCGAGATCGTCCTGCGAACCTTCGGCCCCAAGGAGCTGAAGCAAATCTACGTGCCTGATTTTGACCACTACGTCTGGAACGACGCAATGAAGGAGACTTGGAATGTTTTTGCCAAAGGGTAATGGGAACGGATCGTACACGCCCGCCCCCGCCGGGACGCACATCGCAATATGCGTGAAGGTCGTCGACCTCGGCACGCAGCGCGTGGAGTGGCAGGGCGACGTCAAGTTGCAGCACAAGGTGCTGTTGGCGTGGGAGCTCGTCGACGAGCAGATGACTGACGGACGGCCCGTCACGCACTCGCAGCGCTACACGCTCTCGTCGAGCGACAAGAGTACGCTGCGCAAGCACCTCGAGGGGTGGCGCGGGAAAAAGTTCAGCGACGCCGAGCTCGGCCCCGGCGGCTTCGACATCAAGTCGGTGCTGGGCAAGCCGTGCAGCCTGATCGTCAGCCACAACACGCGCGGCGACCGCGTATACGCCAACACGGACGGGATCGGGCCCGTGCCGAAAAGCGTCAAGGTCGGCGCGCCGCAAAACGCTCCGATCTATCTGAGCCTCGAGCCGTCGCAGTTCGACCCCGCCGTGTTCGCGGGGCTCTCCGAGGGCCTCAAGCAGGTGATCATGGCGTCCCCGGAATACTCACGCCTGAGCGGTGTTGACGGCGCCGCAGCAGAAGCCGTCGAAGACGAAGTACCATTTTGAGAAAGGGCTACCACATGACCACGAACGACCAGACTGCCGACGCCAAGACGCGCAAGCGCTCGAATTTCAACTCAACCATCGCCATGCACGAGCAGGCGAAGACAATGAGCCGCAAGAATGCCGACGGATCGCTCCAGTGGGAGAAGGGGTGCTCGCCTCGCACCCTTGCCGAGGCAGCTGGCACGAGCCCCTTTGCTGCCGCGTACTTTGTCCGTCAGGTGTACGGCAGCAGGCGCGTCCTGCACGCCAACCACAAGCCGAGGCCCGAGCGCAAGGCGAAGCCTGAGAGGGCGCCCGAGCTCGCCGCCCTTGAGCAGCGCGTCGAGGCGCTGGCGAGGCAGGTAGCGGCGCACGAGGAGGCCATTGCGACCCTGAAAAGGGAAGTAATACTCGGTCGGAAAGCACTCACGAGCCACATCACGGAGCCGAATCTCTCGCACCGACCGATTGAGCGGCACCTGCCGCCCTTCCGCCCGCTCCTCGAGAAGGGCGGCAACGGGGGCGGCTCATGACGCAGCCGTTCGGTTTGTGGCTGCGGTCGGTGCGCGAGGAGGCGGGCGTGAGCCTGCGCTCGCTCGCGCGCCAGATCAAGCGCAGCCCGAGCTATCTCTCGAGCGTCGAGCGGGGCCTCCACGTCCCGCCGCCGCCCGAGGTGCAGGCCCTCCTCGCGGACGCGCTCGGCGTCCCGAAGCGCGAGATGACGCTGCGAGGCTACGAGGGCCGGATTGACCCGTCACTGCAACAGGCGGTGAGGGGTCACCCCAATCAGGACCACCTCGTGCGGTTGCTCGAGGTGACGAAGGCGATGACGCGCGACGAGCTGAAAACGTTCGCGGACAAGGCAAGGAGAGCATCATGAAGCAGTCCACCGTGCAGCGATTGTTCCGGTCGTACGCCGACAGGCCGGAGACGATCCCGGCCCTGATCGTCGCGCTCGCTTTGCGTGACGCGCGCGCCGAGCCGAGCGAGGAGAACGAGACGATGATGCGGGCCCACTTGCAGCAGGTGTTCTGGTTGGCGTCGCGCGGTCTGGAGCCTGTCGGATGAGGCCAATTTACGAGACGAGCGAGGACCGCGTCGAGGAGGCGCGCGTGATGCGCGACGTGCAGCTCGTGGGCCGCATCGGCATCAGGCGCATCCGAAAGATGTTCCCGGTCGACTACGCCATCCTGCGCGGCCCGCACGTCGTCGCGTGGGCCGAGATCAAGGCGCGGGATTATTCGCTCGAGGAGCTCAACTACATGGGCGGCTTGTTCCTGTCCGCCTACAAGCTGGGCACGATCAAGGCCATCGAGCTCGCGACCGGCATCAAGGGCGTCTACATCGCGGGCTTGACCGACGGCATCTACGTTGCCCGCCTCCCGGAGCCCAACCCCCGCCTGCCGGTCGGCTTCGGGGGTCGCATCGACCGCGACGATCCAGCCGACGTCGAGCCGGTGTGCTTCGTGCCCCCGGCGTCATGGTGTCCCCTCAATGACTTTGACTTCGGGGGGCTCGGCGAATGAGCAGTGACCTTGTGAAGCGACTGCGGCTGTGGGGCGAACACGGCCTGACAAGTGCGCCGTCTGACTTAGTGGATGCCGCCGACCGCATCGAAGCCCTTGAGGGTGAGGTGACGAAGGCAAGGGAGATTGCAGCAGAGCTTAACTCTGGCTGGAAAGAGAGCATAGAAATATCGTGGAAGAACTACGCCGCGTGGAAGGAGGCAGACGCCCGCGCGGAGCGGCTGCTCGCTGTGCTGGAGGAAATAGCAAGCGGGAGGTATAGCGGTCTGATTCTGCCGAGTTACCCGCCGCAAGACCCCGCCGTTGTGCGCGCACGCAAAGCCATAGAGGACGACAAGCAATGACCCATCAGGAAACATGCAGCGCCGCTGGCTACCAGTGCCCGCACTGCGGGC
>Ga0315904_10001246_pt1 | contig 40061 bp, 24 predicted proteins | sample LakEriMetagenome_6_FD_203529 | JGI IMG/M metagenome (GOLD analysis project Ga0315904, IMG submission 203529) | Freshwater fungal communities from buoy surface, Lake Erie, Ohio, United States - Buoy 12 MA120 | ecosystem: Environmental > Aquatic > Freshwater > Lake | place: USA: Lake Erie, Ohio... | reverse complement strand
GGGCGTATTGGAGGGTTGGCGGGCAGGAAGCCCGCCGTCCACGAGGCACCGGCGGGTGCCGAAGCGATGTGAGCCCGGAGGGCGAGGCATCGCGTGAAGCAGTCTGCAGGTTCGAGTCCTGCCGGGCGTATTGGAGGGTTGGCGGGCAGGAAGCCCGCCGTCCACGAGGCACCGGCGGGTGCCGAAGCGATGTGAGCCCGGAGGGCGAGGCATCGCGTGAAGCAGTCTGCAGGTTCGAGTCCTGCCGGGCCCTCACGCGCGTCCGACGGGCGCGAGGGCGAAGAAGGTGTCGTGGATCGCATGGCTGGCGCCGTTGAGGCGGCCTTGGAAGGCGTCGATGAAGCCGTGCAGACCGCCGTCGCCGGCGAGGATCTCGTCGATGTGGCCATAGTCGAGGTCCGACCGCAGCCGGCCGATCCGCTGCTCCGCCGGATTCGAATACGCCCCCTTCACGCCCCCCGTGACCGCGAGCAGCGACTCTTCGGCCTTGATGAGGCAGAAGTGCATCGCCCGCGGAAAGGCCCGGTCGAGGATCAGGAACTCGGCGACGTTCCGCCGCGAGACGGCCCCGTACTCCTTGCGATACATCTCCAGGGCGCTGGCGCTCTCCAGCACCGCCGACCAGCGGACCGCGGTGGCCGGGTCTTCCAGGGCCGGCGCGGCAGCCCCGGTCGCGCCGGCGGCCGAGGCGGGCTGAAAGTAGGCCTCCACATCGAGCACCCGCGACGTCTTGTCGGCCCGCTCGATGAGCCGGCCCATGCGGGCGAAGTGCCAGGCCTCGCCGTGCGACATCGTGGCGTCGGTGACGCCGGTAATCAGCTGGCTGGCCCGCTTCACCTCTTCGAGAAACTCGCGCGGATGCTCCCCCTGCGCCGCCGCCGCGGCCCGCACGAAGAGGTGGGCCTTGTTGATCTCCTCCCACATCGGGGAGCTGATCATGTCACGGACCGTGCGGGCGTTCTCCCGAGCCGCCTGCAGGCAGCTGGAAATGGAGTTGGGATTGTGGGGATCGAAGGCCAGGAAGCGGATCACCTGGGCCTGATCGGCGAGGCCGTGGCGGGCCCAGAAGTCGGCCTGGTCGCCGAACGTGCACACCAGGGCGTTCCACAGCCGGCCGGGACTGACCGTGCCGTCGAGCGCCAGGTCGAGCGTCGTCTCCAACGCGCGGGCCACGTTCTCCGCCCGCTCGATCTGGCGGTTCATCCAGTAGATGCTGTCGGCGACGCGGGAAAGCATCTCACGCCCTCCCCGGATGGACGACCCAGGTGTCCTTGCTGCCGCCGCCCTGCGACGAGTTGACCACCAACGAGCCCTTCACCAACGCCACGCGGGTCAGCCCCCCGGGAAGCACGAAGATTTCCTCGCCGTAGAGGATGAACGGCCGCAGGTCCACGTGCCGCCCCTCCAGCGAGTCGCCCACCACCGTGGGCACCCGCGACAGCGCGAGCATCGGCTGGGCGATGAAGTTCCGCGGGTTGGCCAGGATTCGGGCGCGGCATTCGTCGAGCTGCTCCCGCGTGGCCCGCGGGCCGAGCACGATCCCGTAGCCGCCCGACTCGTTGGCCGGTTTGACGACGAACTCCCCGAGCCGGGAGAGGACATGGCTGCACTGCTTCTCCTCCCCGCAGACGTAGGTGGGGACGTTGGGGAGGATGGCGTCCTCGCCGAGGTAGTAGCGGATGATCTGCGGCACGTAGGCGTACACCGCCTTGTCGTCGGCGATCCCGGTGCCGGGCGCATTGACCAGGGCCACGTTGCCGGCCCGGTAGGCGTTCATCAGCCCGGGCACGCCGACGAGCGAGTCGCCGCGGAACGCCCGCGGGTCGAGAAAGTCGTCGTCGATCCGCCGGTAGATGACGTCCACCCGCTCCAGGCCCCGCGTGGTCCGCATGAAGACGACGTCGCCCTGGACGACGAGATCCGAGCCCTGCACCAGTTCCACGCCCATCTGCCGGGCCAGGAAACTGTGCTCGAAGTAGGCCGAGTTGTAGATGCCGGGCGTGAGCACGACGACGTTCGGGTCGCGGGCCTGCGGGGGCGCGACGTACTCGAGCATCGCCCGTAGCTTCTCCGGATAGTCCTCGACGGGGCTGATCCGCTGCCCCTCGAAGAGCTGCGGAAAGATCCGCTTCATGACCTCGCGATTCTCGAGCACGTAGGACACGCCGGAGGGTGTCCGCAGGTTGTCCTCGAGAACGTACATCACGCCGTCGCCGCCGCGGACGAGGTCGGTGCCGGTGATGTGGCACCACACGCCTCGGGGTGGCTGGAGGCCGGCGCACGGGCCGCGGAAGCACTTGCCGGAATCGACCAGCCAATCGGGGACCACGCCGTCGGCCACGATCCGGCGCCGGTTGTAGACGTCGTCGATGAACAGGTTGAGGGCGTGGATCCGCTGCTTCAGCCCGCGCTCGATCGTCGCCCACTCGGCCGCGTCGATGACCCGCGGCACGATGTCGAACGGCCAGATCTTCTCCGTCCCGGCCTCGTGGCCGTAGACGTTGAACGTGATTCCCATCGTGAGCAGCGCCTTGTCCGCCGCCCGCTGCCGCGCGGAGAGCTCACCGCTGGAGAACGCGGCCAGCCGCCGCACGAGCTGCTCGGCTCCGACCCGCGGCCGGAGCCCGTCGTCGAAGAGCTCGTCGTGGAAACCGTCGGTCTGGTACGCCTGCAGGTCCATGCGGCCGGAACGTGGGAGGGAGGAACGCCGCGACGGCCCGGCCGCCTGCAAGGGAGCCGCGGAATACCTCTGCACCATACACCCCCGGGCCCGCCCGCGAAATGGCTGCCCGCTTTTCGCGGGCCGCGGCCCGCTTTGTCCGCGCGGCTTCAGGCGGGCCGCAGCAGGCCCGCGAGCAGCCTGGAAAAGTCGGCCGTCGATACGGGCAGTTGCACGAACTTGCGGCGGTCGTCAACGCGCACCTGGGCCGCGAGGCCCTCCTGCCTCGGACCGGCGATCAGCACCGCGGGCACCGCCGCGTAAAACGGGTCGGCCGACAGTGCGTTGAACGCCTCGACCGCCTGCTCGCCGAGCTTCTGGGCGCTCAACACGAGCAGGTCGGCCGGTGGGGGCGTGGTGGCGAACCGCGAGAGCGCCCGCTGCGGGTTCTCGGTGATCAGCACCCGGTAGCCGAGTTTCGTGAAAAACTGCCGCAGCGTCTGCTGAGCCTTTTCCGTCGACTCCACCACCATCACGCTCCCCTTGGTGGGAGCGACGGGCGCCGCGGGCGCCGCGGACGCGCCGACCGCGGGCGTCGCGTGCTCGGCATCGGCCCCGCGCCGGGCGATGATCTGCTCCAGGCCCCGGCGGGCATCGGCGGCCGTCTGCCAGCGCTCGAGCGGATCGAGATGCATCATCCGCCCCACGAAGTCGACGACGTCGCGCGGCAGGTGCGCGGCACGGCCGGCGAGCGGCGTGACGGCCGTAAACCGCCGCGGGTCGGCCCGCACGTTGCGATCCCGCGACTCGGCGAGGGCGGAAGCTCCAGCCAAAACGAGGTAGGCGACGGTGCCGAGGAAATAAATGTCGCTGCGCACGCTGTCGTCGCGCATCCCGGTGAGCTTCTCCAAGGCGGCGTAATCGACCGTGCGGGGATTGTCCATGCGGCCAAGCGTCTTGTCGCCCGTATCGTCCACGCCGGCGAGGCCGAAGTCGACGAGCTTGGCCTGGCCCGCCGCCGACACGATCACGTTCGTGGCCTTCATGTCGCGATGCGTGACACCGCGGCGGTGGGCGTATTCGAGTCCGGCAAGCATCTGCTGGATGAGGTCGAGCGCCCGGGGCAGGTCAACGGCGCCGCGGATCCGCACCAGCTCGCGCAGCGTCTGCCCCTCCACGAACTCCATGTTGATGTAGCTCGCCCCCTGCTCCTGACCGACGTCCTCGATGGCCACGATGTTCGGATGCCGCAGCAGCCGCCCCATCTCCCCTTCGTGGCGGAAGGCGGCCTGCTTCTCGGCGTCGTTGGCATAGCGGCTGCGGAGCACCTTGACCGCCAGAATCGTGCCGTCGTCGCGATGCACGGCCCGGAAGACGCGGGCGAAGGAGCCGGCACCGATCTGATACAGCACCTTGGCGCGGCCATAGAAGTAGCCGGCCCGCTCGCCGCGCAGCAGCCGCTCGAGCTGGTAGCCCGTGAGCAACTCGCGGCGGACCAGCGCCGTGCCGAAGTCCTGGGCCGGCTGGTCATGGCCGCCGAACTCGCGCAGGGCGTCGTCGATCTGCGGATGGCCGACGAGTTCCAGTTCGCCGAGCAGCTGCGCGAGGTGTTCGGCCGTCACGGGCGTCATCGGGCGGCCGCGGATTCAAGGCTCACAAAAATCTCACAAATCATCGCCCCATATTCAGGGCATTGCCATACGGCTTCAAGTCCCCCGCCCCGCCCCGTTGGCCCGGCTTGCCAGGACTGGGGGGACGCGCCGCATCCTCCGCTGGCCCCCCTCTTCACCGATCTGTACAAGCCCCTGGAATCCGGGCGGAATCCTCGGCACCACGCCCGTCCTCGGCTCGCGTCCGCACCATGAACGCGCATCAAACCTTCCTCCGCGGTCTGCTGGCCGCAGCCGGCATGGTGATGTGGTCGGCCGCGGCCCCTCTGCAGGGCGGTGCGACCGAGCCGACCGAAACGGCCTGGACGCTGGCCGAGGCCGACACCGCCCCCCGCGTCATCGCCCACACGCTGTCAGCCGTGGCACCCCACCGCGGGGCGACCTGTGAACAATTCACCGTCGAGGCCTCCGCCGGCACGACCCTGCGACTGCAGATGCCCGTCGGGCAGGCAGCCGTCATCGACGAGTTCACCGCCGTCGTGTGGGTCCGCGCCAACCGCCCCGACATCCGGCTCTCCGCCCGTGTGGTGCTCCCCGACTTCGTGTCGCGGAAGACGGGGCGGCCGGTGGAGCTGATCCTGCCCGGCACGACCACCCGCGACACCGACCGCTGGGAGCAGGTGAAGCTCGACGGTCTGCCTGCGGCCCTCGCCCGCCGCCTCCCGGCATTGCACCGCGAGCACGGCAGCGGCGGCAGCGCCGCCAATGCAGCCGTCACGCACCTCGTACTGGAACTCTACTCCATGCCCGGCCGGTATGAGGTCTGCATCGACGACGTGGCGGTCACGGGCCTCGTCAGGCAGGCCATGCATGATCCACAGGTGCGGCCAGCCACCGTCGAGACACCGGCGGTCGATCCGCCGGCCGGCCTGGCCCGGGGCGTGCTCGAGGTCGACGGCCTGCCGTTCTTTCCCCGCTGCCTCGACCACAACGGCGAGCCGCTGGCGCGCATCGCCGCCCTCGGCTTCAACTCCGTGCGGCTCCCGGCGCCGGCCACCGGCGAGCTGCTCGCCGCCGCCCGTGCCGCGGGGCTGTGGGTGATCTGCCCGCCGCCGGCGATCCCGGACCTCGACCTCCGCGACCCCGACTCGGTGCCGGCCTTGCGGAACTGGGACCGGGTGCTGATGTGGGACCTCGGCAGCGGTCTGGCGGAGGGCGACGTCGAAGCCCTCGCCGAACAGGCCCGCCGCATCCGCGCCTGCGACCTGCGGGCCGCCCGCCCCCTGATCGCTTCGGCCGACTCCGGACTGCGCAGCGTGTCGCGGCACGTCGACATGCTCGTCGCGCGGCGCACCGTCCTGGGCACGAGCCTGGAGCTCGCCGACTACCTCAACTGGCTCCGCGAGCGGCCGCGGCTGGCCCGGCCGGGCACGCCGCTGCTGGCCACGCTGTCCACCGAGATCGATCCGCTCGCGGCCCGCCAGGCGGCGGCCCTGGCGGGCATCGGCGCACGCGGACTGGCCGTCGATCCGGAGAGCCTGTGCCTCGCCTCCTTCGCGGCCGTGGCGGCCGGCACCCGCGGCATACTGTATGCGTCGAGCCGCCGGATCGATGCCGACGACCACGAGGCGCGGCTGCGGGCCGCCGCCGCCCGTGAGATGAACCTCCGGCTCGCCGTGCTCGAGCCGTGGGCGGCGGCGGGCCGATTCTCCGCGACGGCGCAGACGAGCGACCGCGAGGTGCAGGCGGTTGTGATGGAGGCGGCCCGCAGCCGGATGGTGGTCGCCTGGCGGGCCGTGCAGGGCGCACAGATCTGCGCGCGGCGGTACGAGGGCGGCCTGCCCAAGGACGACGCCACGGTCACGATCCTCGTGCCGGGCGTGCCGGAGGCGCACCAGGCCTGGGAGGTCGGCCCCGGCGGGCTCAAGCCGCTGCGGCACCGGCGGGCCACCGGGGGCGTGGCCGTCACGCTCGACCACTTCACATCGCACGCGCTGATCCTCGTCAGCGGTGAACCGGCCGTCACGGCCCATGTGCAGGATCGGCTGCGGCAGGCGGCGGCCGCCGAACTGGACTCGGCCCGAACGCTCGCCGGACTCGTGCTCGCCGCCGACGCCGCGCTGCTCGGCAGCCTGCCGCCCCAGGCCCTGGGCAACCTGCCCGTGGCCGCGATGCTCGGGGCCGCCCAGCGCGACGCGGTCGAGGCCGAGGCCCTCGCGGCGGGTGATCCGGCGACGGCCGTCGGCAAGTTCCGCCGCTGTGCCGCCATCTGCGGGCAGTTCGAGCGCCTGGCCTGGGAACGCGGCGTGCAGGGCACCGGCTCGCTGCTCTCGCTGATGGCCAGCCCGCTGGCGACCTCCGACTCGACGCTCGCCGAACAGTGGCGGTTCACCGCGGCCCTGGCCGCGGCGGTGCCCGGCGCCGAACTGCTCGCCGGCGGCGGCATGGAGCGGGTCGAGGATCTGGCCGGCGGCGGCTGGCGGCATTTCGCCCAGGAGCAGGCCGAGATCAGCACCAGCGTGGAGATCGCCCGCGACCGGCGGTTCGCGGGCGCGGGCAGCCTCCGCCTCGCGGCTCGCGCCGTGCAGGCCGCCGATGCGCCGATCGTGGTCGAGACGCCGCCGGTATGGATCACCACGCCGCCGCTGGCGGCGCCCGCCGGCAAGTTGCTCGAGATCTCGGCCCGCGTGTGGGTGCCCAAGCCGATCCAGGGCAGCGTGGACGGCCTGCTTGTCTTCGACTCCCTGGGCGGCCCGGCGCTGGCGGAACGCATCGGCGCGACCCGCGACTGGGCCCGCCTGGCGCTCTACCGGATCGTGCCGGCCGAGGCGGCCGGCGAGCCGTTCGTGGTCACCTTCGCACTCACGGGCATGGGCGAGGCGCTCCTCGACGACGTTTCGGTCCGCGTCCTCGAGCATGGCGGCACGGGCGTGGCCGCGACCACCGTCTCGACCGCGCCGCAGGGCGGCTTCCCGGCGCCGGCCGAACTGCTCGGCGGCACCGCGGCGGCCTCGCCGGCGATGCCTGCGATCCCGCGGCCAGCGCCCGCCGCCGCCCCACCGACCGCCGGCCAGGCGTGGCCGGGCATGAACCTCGAATGGCCGAAACTGCTGCCCTTCGGCCAGTCGGCCGACACGCCCCCCGCCGGTGTCGGCGGCGGCACCGTCGATCCGTTCAAGCGGGCGCGGGGGGGCGAGCAGCCGGCGCCGTGACCCGCCGGCCGGCGCGGGCGGCACGACCGCGGGCGTCGAGCTCCTCCAGCCGCCGCGTGCACTCGGCCACCAGCGCCCGCTCGTCGAGCGCCGCCACGTCGTCCACCGACAGCACGCGGCCGAACTCCAACCGGATCCGGCCCGGTCGCGGGAAACGCCGCGAGCGCGGCCAGCATTCGTAGGCTCCCACGATCGCCACCGGCGCGATCGGCACGCGGGCCTTCTTCGCCAGGATCGCGAATCCGCTCTTGATCTCACCCATCCGGCCGTCGTGTGTCCGCGTGCCCTCGGGAAACACGATCACCGCCGCGCCGTCCTGCAGCCGCTTGATGACGACCTTCATGGCCGCCACCGCCGAGCCCTCGCGGTCGATCGGCACGGCGTCGAGCGCCGTGATCACGAAGCCGAACGGCTTGAAGCGGTAGAGCGAACTGCGGGCCATACTCGACAGCCGGCGGTTCGTGGCCAGGCCCAGGAGCAGCGGATCGAGATGGCTCTGGTGCGTGGACAGCACCAGCACGCCACCCGCGGGCGGCAGCGGCTCGTCGCAGCGGACGCGAACGCCGAACAGCGCCACGCCGAGCGTGCGGGAGAGGATCCAGAGCGTGGAGTAAAGCCAGCGGCCGAACGTCGAGTGGCCGCGGGCGTGGGGCCGGGGGCCGGCGTCCGGCGCGGACTGCTGCGGGCCGCTCATGCCGGCCCCCGAGGACCGCGCCGCGCCTCGATGAGGGCCACGAGCCGATCCACCACCTGCTCCGGGGTGAGGCCGTCGGTCTCGAGGATCACCGCGTCGTCCGCGGCCCGCATGGCGCCGACCGCCCGGCTGCGATCGCCGTCATCGCGGACCGCCTGCGAGGCGCGCACGTCGGCGAGCGTCATGCCGCTGCCGCGGGCCTCCTCCTCGCGGTGCCGCCGCCGGGCCCGCTCCTCGGGCGCGGCCGTCACGAACACCTTCACCTCGGCGTGCGGAAAGACCACCGAGCCCTGATCACGCCCCTCGGTGACGATGTCGAGGCCCTCCGCCATGCGGCGCTGAATCCGCTTCATGGCCTCGCGGACCGGCGGCGCGTCGGCCACCGGCCGGGTGGCGGCCGTGATCCGCGCGGTGCGAATCTCGGTCGACACGTCGCGGTCGTCCACGAGCACGCGGCCGGCGCGAAACTCGATCCGAATCTGCTCGGCGAGCGCCGCCATGCGCGGGGAATCGTCGAGCGGGATGCCACGCTCCAGCGCCACCAGCGTGACCGCGCGGTACATCGCCCCGGTGTCCATGTAGCACCAGCCGAGGCGGGCGGCCAGCGCCCGCGCCGCCGAGCTTTTCCCCGCGCCGGCGGGGCCGTCGAGCGTGATGATCATGCCGGGAATTCCAGGTGCAGCCGCAGCCATTCGTGCCGCCGCAGAAAAACTAAGGTCGACCGCCCCTCGATCGCAACCGTCACGTCGTCGCGTGGCCGCCCCGCGAAGTCGCAGCCGCGGGCGGCACGGGGCGGGCGGGCCCACTCCACACGCACCTCTCCCGCGCGGCCCGCCGCCTCGATCAGATCGACGACCGCCCGCACGCCCCCGGCCTCGTCGGGGCCGATGGCGACCGGCGCGAGCCGCACGTTGGCCGGCATCTCCAGGGTGGCGGGCGCTGACGCTGCGAGCAGCCGCAGGGACTCGTCCCATGGCCGCTCCAGGCCGATGCCTACGGCGAGTCGCCGGGTGGCGGTCGTGGCGCCGGCACCGAGGAGAATCGTGTCGAGCACGTGCGAACTCGAGCGGATGTGCCAGGGCAGGCCGCCGGTGAGGATCGCCACGTCGTCCGCGTCGGCGCCGCGGCCACTGCCGCGAAGGGCGATGAAGTGCGGCGCCGTGAACCGGGTCCGCTGGGTGACGACGGCCTGCGTGTGCAGGCTGCGGAGGATCTCGACATCCTCGTTCTCGTGCCACGCGAAGCGGCAGGCGACGTGCGCCTCGAAGAGCGGACCGGACAACGGGTGGTCGAGACGCACCTCCAGGTCGAGCACCGCCAGCGGCAGGCCGGGCACGAGCGTCATCCGCTGGACGAACCCGCCGCCGCACCGCCCGTCGGCCGCGAGCAGGCGGCCGCGGCTCTCGATGCAGTCGTCGCCCGCCGCGGTCTTGACCCGCGCCACCGCGTCGGCCTGCATCCGCCCGTGCTCGGCCCGATCCTCCACAGACTCCCAGCCGGCGCCGGCCGCCGCTGCGGGCCGCGTGGCCCGCAGCGCGAGCTGCTGGGAGAGGCGGTTCGCGCGGTCGGCAGGGCGGCGCAGCGACAGCAGGCCACCGGTCCGCGGATGGGCCTGCAGGCGAATCAGGCCGTTGTCCAGCACCAGCTCGGCGCGATCGGCGCGGCGCGACCAGGGCCACCGGCCCGCAGGCCGCGCGGCAGCCGGTTGAACGCCGGCGGAAGCGGCGGACGCGGCCACGCTCGTCGGCAGCAACGGCCGCAGCCCGGCGGCCGCCGTGACGATCCGCTGCGCCTCGGCCGTGGCATCCGCCACGGGACCGGCGAGCGGATCGCCGGCATCGGCCGGGGCCGGCACGGGGAAGGCGTCGGCTTCGAAGTCGACCCGCGTGCCGCTGCCGGCCGTCCGCTCGAACAGCTCATCGGGCGTCACGAATGTTCCCAGGGCGTCGGTCCAGGAGCCGATCCGCTGCAGCACCGCGTGCCACGGACTCGCGGTGCCGGCGTAGCGGGCGAACGTGACGACGGCGACGTGGTCGTGGTCCATCACGTTGCTGAGCGACTCCGGCAGGGCGAGGATGGCACGGGCGGCGCGTGCATCGATCGGCGGCCGGGCCACGCCGTCGACGCACGCCTCGCCCGCGCCCTCCCAGCGGATCCGGGAGTCGCCGGGGTCGGGCAGCGGCGTGCCGTCGAACAGCGGCCACACGGCCCCGGCATAGCCGAAGCCACCGAGCACGGCCGGCAGGGCCGCCGATCCGCCCCCCGCCACGCGGGCAAACGTGCGCGGCACACAGCCGACGTGCCGCTCCCAGGCGGCCCGACCGCGGTCGAAGGATGCGAGCACCTGCTCGGGCGTGGCCATGGCGAGCGGCTCGTCGGCATCGCGGCCGCCGCAGCCGCTGGCCGTGCCCGCCGCGCACCGCGCCCGCAGCCGGGCCAGCGATTCCGGATGCTCCGCGGCGAGCCGCTCGACCAGAGCGCCCGTGGCCACGATCCCCAGGGGCGTCGGCGCCGCGAGCTCCGCGACCAACGGCCGGCCGAGCGTCGTGTCGGCGAGGAGCACGAGGTCGACGAGCCAGACGTCGACGGAGTAGTACCGCGACCGCGTCGCCGACAGGAACCCGAAACACTCGCGGAGCAGCCCGCGCGCCTCGTCGTCATGGCCGGCCACGGCGGCCCGGGCCGCCGCCACGACCGTGGTCGGGAACTCGGTCGCCTCCAGCCCGGCCGTGGATCGCATCCGTCGCGCCAGCACCTCCACTAGCAGCACCGCCATTCCCAGGGCACGGAAGTCATCCGCGAACGGAGCGTCGCCCGCCGCAGGCTCGCAGCCGGCCGCCTCCCGGACCGCCGCAGCCACGGCGGCGGCACCGCGCACATCCCGCACCCACCACGATCCGGCGCTGCACACCGCGTCGGCCTGGGCGGCGAACCGCGGGTCGAGCGCCGCCGGCACGATGCCGAGGATCGGCTCGTCATCGGGGGGCCGCAGATCGACGCTCGCCCACTCCGGGGCCCGACCGACGGTCGCCAGGAGCCGCGGCTCCCAGGCGGCCGTCCACGCGGCGAGCACGTCGTCGGCTTCGTTCTCGTCGATCCACGTCGGGAAATCGTCGAGCGTGTGACAGGGCAGGAAGACCACGATGCGAGCGGGCTGCATGGCGGAAGAGTGTAATCGATGCGTTGCCTTGCCGCCGCCTGCGTGCCACCCGGCGCGGGGCGTTTGACACCCCTCCGCGCGGCTTCGTAAAGTGCTGGGAAACGCACATTTCGGCCGCGCAGCCTGTTCCGCCTGCCTGCCTTCCTGTCGACGCCTTCTGGAACGGCCCATGGCCCGCAGTCCATACGTTTGGGGAATCGACATCGGCAAGTGCGCCCTCAAGGCGGTGCGCTGCCGCATGTCGCCGACCGATCCGCGAAAACTCGTCGCTGAGAGCTACGACTACATCGAATACCCGATGATCCTCACCCAGCCGGAGGCCGATCCGGTGGAGTTGGTGCGGGCGGCCCTGGTGGATTTCATGGGCCGCAATGACCTCACGGGAGATCGGGTGGCCGTGGCTGTGCCGGGGCAGGCCGGGCTCTCGAAGTTCATCAAGCTGCCGCCGATCGAGGCCAAGAAGATCCCCGACATCGTCAAGTACGAAGCCCGACAGCAGATACCGTTTCCGCTCGAGCAGGTGGCGTGGGACTGGCAGCGGCTGGCCGGCGGCATGGAGGAGAGTGGTTTCGTCATCGACGCCGAGGTGGCCCTGTTCGCGATGAAGCGCGAGCAGGTCTACAAGACGCTCACGCCGCTCCTCGAGGCGGGCATCGACGTCGACGTCCTCCAGCTTTCCCCGATCGCGCTGGCGAACATGGTGATGTTCGACCAGCTTCCGGACCCGAAGACGGTCGACCCCGACAAGCCTCCGGCCTCGATCGTGCTCGTGTGCATGGGCGTCGATTCGACCGACGTCGTGATGACCAACGGGCTGAAGATCCAGCAGCGGAGCATGCCGATCGGCGGCAGCACATTCACCAAGGCGCTGGTCAAGGACCTGAAACTGACCTTTGCCAAGGCCGAGCACCTGAAGCGGAACGCAGTGCGGGCCGAGGACCCCAAGGCGGTCTTCAAGTCGATGCGGCCGGTGTTCAGCGAGTTCGCCTCGGAGCTGCAGCGGTCGCTCAACTACTTCACCGGCGCCGACCGCACGGCGACGATCGGCAAGGTGCTGCTGCTCGGCAACGCGACCAAGCTTCGTGGGCTCTCCGACTTCGTCGCCAAGCAGCTGCAGCTCGACGTGCAGCGGCTGGAGAAGTTCGACCACATGGATGGGCCGACCGTGCTCGCGGCCCCCGCCTTCCGCGAAAATCGCCTCGCCTTCGGCACCGCCTACGGCCTCGCCCTCCAGGCCGCCGCCGGCTCGTTCCTGCAGACGAACCTCCTGCCCAAGGAGATTGTCACGGACCGGCTCATCGAGGCGAAGAAGCCCTGGGCACTGGCGGCACTGGTCGGCCTGTTCACCGCCGCCGCACTCAACTTCGCCGGCATGTTCCTCGCCTGGTCCACCTACGCGCCGCGGCTCTACGCCGAGGCATTCGCCAAGGCCGATGCGGTCAAATCGGCCTCGCAGGCGGCGACGGCCGCACTCGACGAGGTGCGGACCAAGCGGACCGAGGCTGCAGCCCAGCAGCGGTATCTCGTCGATGTGCAGAACCGGCGATTCCAAACGCTCGACATGCTGCGGGCGGTGGAGTCGCTCCTGCCCCGCGACCCGCCTGGGAAGCCGGTGCCGAATCCGGCCGATCGCAACGACCTGCACATCAAGAGCCTCGACATGCAGTATTTTCCGGACCTCGCGACCTGGTTCGCCGGTGCGAAGCGGCAATGGGAAGAGACGCACTCGGTCGGCGGTGCGGCCGCCACGCCGCCCGCCGCTCCCGCGCCGCCCGCGGAGGGTGCCGAGCCGGCGCCGGCCGAGGGCGCGACCGACGCGACAGCCGCTCCCGCCCAGGTTGGCCCGAAGGGTCCGGGCTGGGTGGTGCAAATCACGGGCCACCACTTCCATAATGAAGATCGACACAAGCCCGAGGAGGGTGAGCAGTTCTTGCGGTCTTCGCTCGTGCAGTCGCTGCTCGGCAAGGGGGACGACGTGCTCGTCTCGGCGGGGCCCTGGGCGGGCAGGCGGGTGCCCGTCGCCGAACTCGGCATCGGCTACCCGATCATCATCGAATCGCCGAACGTAAAACGGGTGCAGATCAAGAAGGCGAAGCCGACGGCCACGGCCGGCGACGGTCCCGCCGCACCGGCCGCGCCGGCAGATGCCGAGACGATCGAACTCAAGCGGTATGACTTCACGCTCCAGTTCGCCTGGCAGCCGACCACGCCCGGCATCCCCAAGCCGCCCCCGCCCCCGGAGCCGGCCGCGCAGTGACGCCGCGTGCCGATCCCGACCATGATCCAAATCCCAGAAAACATCCGCCCCGCGGTCGCCCTCCTGGCAAAGCACCATTTCTGGCTGCTGTCGATCCTGGTGCCGCTGCTCCTCCTGCCGCTCCTGTTCGCCGCCCGCGGTGGCCTGCAGGCGCAGATTGTCTCGTCGCAGGGCCAGATCAGGGGCAAGCTGGACGCGGTTCAGAGCGTCCGCGGCGTCGAGCCGCATCCCAACGCGGGCTGGTCCACCCAGATCGATGCCGACGCCGTCCGGATTCGCCGCGACACCCTCGCGGAGTGGCAGAAGTTCTGGGACAGTCAAGACTTTCTCCGGGTTTGGCCGCGGGAGCTCGGCGACGATTTTCTCAAGGCCGTCGCCGCGCTGAAGCCCAACGGTCGGCTTGATCGCAATCTGTTGCGGCGCTATCAGAGCACGGTTCCCGAGATTGTCCGCCAATTGCCCGCGCGGATGGGAGCGGACGAGGCGATGGGCGACGACCGCAAGCCGGCGCCGAGCGGCACGGGGCGCGAGCCGGCGGCGGGGGACGGCGACCGCGAGCGTCGCTCCCGGGCGCTGGTGAGCTGGAATGCGGACGACCAGCGCCGGCTGCTGCGTTCGTTCGAATGGGCAACCCTGCCCACCAATCCGCAAGCGGCCACGACCCAGGTGGTGCTCGCCCAGGAGGAGCTGTGGGTGTATGGGCTGCTCTGCGACGCGATCGCCCGCGCGAACAAGGACGCCGGCGGTGCCTACAACGCGGCGATCGTGAATGTCGCGGAACTGGCCGTCGGCTACCCGGCGGCGCAGGAGAAGCCGGGCGGCGCCGGCGGAGCGCGGATCGTGATGCCGAAGACCGCCCCCGCTGCGAATGCAGGACAGCCCCCCGACGTGGAGCCGACGGGTGCGCCGCAGGGCGGATCTGCGGGCAAGCCGCCGCATCCGCGGTTCGGTGGTTCTGCCGCCGGCCCGCTCGGCGGGGCCGACTCGAGCTCCGGCGTCGAGGGCACGCCGGCGGCCGCCCCGGACGCCAGCCTCCGCGAGTGGATCTACGTCGATTTCAGCGGCAAGCCGCTTTCGGCCGCCGACGTGGCGACATCCCCCGCCGCGCGGATGGTGCATCTCATGCCGTTCGTGCTCCGGCTGACCATCGACCAACGCCGCCTCGACGCGTTACTCGCCGATCTGGCGAAGGCGCCAATCCCGATCGACGTCCGTGAGGTGCGAATCAACGCCGGAGGCGAACAGGCGCCGGTGACCGGCGGGGTCGGCGGTGCGGCCGGGGCTGAACGGAAGGCCGACCGCACGAACGACATGCAGGTGGAACTGCGCGGCACCGTGGGCCTGGCGACCGCGCCGAGCGCTGCAGCCGTGGGTCTCGAGGCACCGGCTCCGGCGGCCCCGGCGGCCACGGACGCTGCCGCGACGGCGCCCCGACGGCCGGGACTCCGGCGGCATGGACGGAGGGTGACGGCATGAAGCGACCGAGCATCTCGTTCGACAAGGAGGCGATCCTCGATTTTCTCCTCCGGCACGGCGAGAAGTTCATCGTCGCGGTGGTCGGCCTCTCAGCCCTCGGCCTTGTCTGGGGCGGGATCGACGCGGTGCGGAGCAAGTCGGCCTCCGCGCAGCAGCGGCCCGAGACGATCCTCCGACAGGCCGGTGAAGCCGCCCAGCACATCGATCGCGAGAAGACGGCGCCGGCGAGCGAGAAGTGGTCGGGGCAGCCCCTCGCCGCGGCGATCGATCCGTGGCGGAATCCGACCGTGGCCGACCCGCCGCAACTGGCGCTGCTCGACCGCCCGCTGTTCGAGGATTTTGCGAAGCGGTCGCAGCCCGACGTGTTTCCAATCGAAGATCTGCGGGCCGTGGCGGGCCTCGCGGTCCTGCCCGCCAAGGCGCCGGCAGCCGAGCCGGCTGCGGCGGAGCGGCCGCGGGGCCGACAACGCGGCCGCGATGGCGAGCCCGCCGCCGGCGAGCAGCCCTCCGATCCGGCGGCCGGCAAGCCCGGAGCAGTGGCCGGCGGAGAACAGGCGCGGGGCCGGATCGCGCCCTATGTCGTCGTCACCGGTCTGATCCCCGTCTCCAAGCAGGTGGCCGAGTATCGCCGGCGGTTCGAGAGCGTCGGCTTTCAGGATGCGGCTTCAGACTCGCCGCAGTGGGCCGACTGGAGGATCGAACGGACGGCGGTCGGCCGCGGCGCCGAGCGGTGGGAACCCCTCGATCTGCTCGATGCGGTCCGCGGCTGGCAGGCGGAGTGGTCTGGCGTCGCGGGTGACAAGGTCCCTGACGCCTATCTGCTCACCGCGGCCGAGGAGAAACGCAATCCCAAGACCACGCCGCCGTACTGCGGCCCGCTGCCGTTGTTGCTCCGCGGCTCGTGGGGCGTCACGGGACTGCACCCATGGGTGGTCGAGCAGGTGCGGGAGGCGGCCGCCGCAACGCCCCCGGCCGGCTCCGACGCCGGCCCGGCAGGGGGGAAGGAGTTCCGGATGTTTCGGTTCATCGACACATCCGTCGAGCCCGGCAAGACCTATCGCTATCGTCTGAAGCACGCGTTGAAAAACCCGAACTTTCAAGTCCCCACGCAACATCTCGGCAACCCTGCCTATGCGAAGGACACGTGGCTGGTCTCCCAGTACAGCAACGAGACCGCCGCTGCGAGCGTGCCCGATCCGACGGCCGTGCTCGTGGGCCCGCTCCGCAAGGCCGACACGAAGAAGATGAAGGCCGGCATGCTGGAGGTGTTCATCCTCGCCCCGAGCGCCCGCACCGGTGACTACGCGCTCCGCGGGCTGGTGACGGAGCCGGGTGGCCTCCTGAACGTGGACGAGAAGCTCAACAAGCCGGGCGACAAACGTACCCGCGGCGAGGATTTCCGCACCGACCGCGTGCTCGTCGATGTCCGGGGCCGCCAAGAAGACCGGACCGAACAGCGGTCGACCCGCCCGCCCGAACCTTTCGAGGTGCTTTGCCTGCGGCCCGACGGAGGGTTCGAGTTCGTCTCCGCCGCCGACGCCGAGCCGCTGATCGCCGAGCATAAAGCCTCGCTGCCGGCTGACGACGCGGGCAAGGGGCCGGCCAAGCCCGGTCAGCCGGACGCGGCCCCGAGCCCCTTCGGCAGCCCGTTCTGACCTCCTGGCACCAAGCCCCATGCGCGACACCCGTTCCTGGTTTCGATGCTTCCTCGCGGTCCTGCTTGTCGGCGGGCTGTTCGGCTCCGCGCCAACCAACGCCCAGGATGCGGCCGCGAAGTTCTCGACCTGGACGAAGGTCGAGGGCGCCGTCGAAACCCGGGATTTCAAGGAGAAGCTCCGGGACGGCGGCCAGTTCGACGCGGCGGCCCGCAGCTACGTGACGCAGATCGTCCTGCCGCAGCTCGGCTTGGAGGCGAACCGCGCCACCATCGAGCGGGTGCGGCGCCGGATTCGCGAGATCGTGTTCTCCGACATCGCCGACGAGAAGGCCTTCAACGACACCGCGAAGACGGTTCTCGACACGATGGCGGCGGTCGCCCGCGATGGCGACGCGGAGCGGGTCGTGCGGGTCAACGCGATGCTGCTCGTGGCTGAACTGCGGGCCAAGGACAATCGGCCGCTCCCGGCCGCCGCGCCGGTGCTGGCCGCGGCCGCGGGCGACGCGCGCCAGCCGCTGGAGGTGCGGATCGCGGCGGCGGCCGGCTTGGCCCGCCACGCGGAGGCCGCGAAGGCCGGCGGCGACGTGGCCGCGATTGCCAAGGCGGTCGGCCCCGCCCTGGTGCCGATGCTCACCGAAGACCCCAAGACCGGCCCCACGGCGGCGATCGATTGGCTGGCCGGCCGCGGCCTGGCGATCATGCAGGCGCTCGGGCCGCAGGCCGGATCGAAGGATGCACTGGCTGCGGCGGCTCGGATCCTGGGCGACGACTCCCGCTCCGTGGACGTGCGGGTTCGCGCCGCCGCGGCGCTCGGGGCCGCCGCCACTGCGGATGCGGGCGTGGACGCCGCCCGGGCGGTCGAGTTGGTGCGGGGCGTCGCGATCGCCGGCCTCGAAACCGAAGTGGCCACCGCGGAGCGGCTGCGGACGGAGCGCCGCGTGGCCGGCGCCGCCGGGCAGTCGGGCGGTCAGCCGTCCGGCACTCCGGCCAACGAGCCCACGATCCATGCCCTGGCCTGCCGGCGCGACGCCTGGCGGCTGTCCGCGTGCGCCGACGCGATCGAAGGTGCGGACGGAGGTGCCGGGCTCGCGAGCCTGCTCGGCGACGGCGCAGCCGCGGCGAAGACACTTGCGGGTTCCCTCCGCCAGGCGGCTGCCGGGCTCGACGCCAACCCCGACGAGCAGTCGGTGCTCGACGCCCTCGAGAAGCTCGGCAAGCCGGTCGCCGGTGCCGCGCCCGCCGTGAACCGGCCAGCCCCTGCGGCGGCCGGCGAGCAGCCCCAGGGTGTGCCGCCGAAGGGCGACCCGACTTCGCCGTTCGACACGGCTAGCCCGTTCGGGCCGTGACCGATGGCACACGGGGAGGCATGCCCTCCGGAGTCCCCCGGCTCCCGCGGGGGCTTTTTGTGTGAGCAAGGCGCGGCCCAAGATGCCCCGGGTGGAAACCCGGGGACTCCGCGTACGACCACCACCCCGCCATAGCGGCACACCGAGCCGCATCCACGGCGCTGCGCAAGGGTGCAGGTCCCGTTACTTCTTGATCAGGTCCTTGACGGTCATGCCGGAGGGAATCATCGGCAGCACGTGCTCCTGATAGGGCACCTGCACGTCGAGGATCGCCGGCCCGGGGGCTTCGATCATGCGCCGCAGGGCGGGCACGAGATCCTTCTTCTCCACGATCGTCTCCGCCTGCCAGCCGAAGCCCTTGGCGATGGCCACGAAGTCGGGGTAGCGGTCGCAGGGAGAGATGCCGTCACCCTGCCCGCAGGCCTCGGGATGGTCGATCGGGCCGAGGTAGGTGTGGGCCCGGTTGCCCTTGAAGAACCGGTCTTCCCACTGCACCACCATGCCGAGGTGCTGGTTGTTGAGCAGCAGCACCTTGACCGGGATGTTCTCCGTCTTGCAGGTGGCGAACTCCTGGATGTTCATGAGGATGCTGCCGTCGCCGTCGATGTCGACGACCAGCGCCTCGGGTCGGGCCACCTTCGCCCCCATCGCCGCCGGCAGGCCGAAGCCCATCGTCCCCAGGCCGCTGGAGGAGAGCCAGGTGCGGGGCCGACGGAAGGTGAAGAACTGGGCGGCCCACATCTGGTGCTGGCCCACGCCCACGGTGACCACCGTGTCGCGGTCGGCCGTGAGCTTCGAGAGCTCCTGGATCGCTTCCTGGGCGAGGATGCCCGGGTAGCTCGTGTCGTAGGCGAACGGGTCTTCCTTCTTCCACTCGGCGATCCGCTCGTGCCAGGGGGCGAGGTCGGCGGCCGGCGGCTCCACGATGGCGTTGAGCTGGGCGAGGGCGGCCTTCACGTCGGCCACGATCGGCACGTGGACCAGCTTGTTCTTGTTGATCTCGGAGGGATCGATGTCGATGTGCACGATGAAGCCGTGCTGGGCGAAGGCTTCCACCTTGCCCGTCACGCGGTCGTCGAACCGCACGCCGACGGCGATCAGCAGGTCGGCCTCGTCCACGGCGTAGTTGGCGTACACGCTGCCGTGCATGCCCAGCATGTCGAGCGACAGGGGATCGTCGCCGGGGAAGGCTCCCAGGCCCATGAGCGTCATCGTCACGGGGATGCCCGTCTTGCGGGCGAGCGTCCGCAGCTCCTCCGACGCCTCGGCCGCGATCACGCCGCCGCCGGCGTAGAGCACCGGCCGCTTGGCCCGCTTGATGGCTGCGGCCACCTGGGCGATCTGCTCCGCGTGGGCAGCCTTGCGCGGCTCGGGCTTGTAGCCCGGCAGGTTCATCGGGGCGTCGTAGTCGGGCACGATCTGTGCGAGCTGGATGTTCTTCGGCAGGTCGACGAGCACCGGGCCGGGCCGGCCGGTGGTGGCGATGTGGAAGGCCTCGCGCATCACGCGGGCAATGTCGTTGGCGTCGGTCACCAGGTAGTGGTGCTTGGTGATGCCGCGGCACACCTCCACCATTGGCGTCTCCTGGAAGGCGTCGGTGCCGATCACGCTCGTGCCCACCTGGCCGCTGAGCACGACCAGCGGGATGCTGTCGAGCTTGGCGTCGGCGATCGCCGTCACGAGATTCAGGGCGCCGGGACCGCTGGTGCCCATGCACACGCCGGGCCGGCCGGTCGTGCGGGCGTAGCCCTGGGCCGCGAAGGCCCCGCCCTGCTCGTGCCGCGGCAGGATCGTGCGGATCTTGTCCTGGGCCCGGGTGAGGGCCTGGTGGAGCGGCATGCTCGCCCCGCCCGGATAGGCGAAGATCACGTCCACGCCGTGGCGGATCAGCGACTCGACGACCACGTCGGCCCCGGAGGCGAATGCTTCGGTGGCTTTCGGGCGCGAGACGGTGGCCATCGGGGATCTCCTTTTTTGGGGGGCGGGACTGGTCCGGGGGCTTGCCGGCCAGCCCTTAACCATACACGACGAAATCGGCCCGCCGAAACGCCCCGCCCCGTGCCGTCAGGGCCTCCGCCGCTACCGGTCAACCCGGCCCTCCGGGCCTGACGCCCACACAAAAAGCCCCCGGCGGAAGCCGGGGAGCATGCGCCGGGTGTGATCGACGAGCCGACACTTTATAGTCTCGGCCGTGACCGTTTCCCGCGGCCGGGCGGCCAACCGCCTGCCCGGCCTGGCCGACACCCTCGAATCGCATCGCGGGTTCGCCGAGGTGGTCGCCAGCCTCCGTGCGGGGCATGGCGGCACGATCGGCGGAACCTGGGGCTCGGCGTCTGCGCTGACCGTGACGGCGCTCGCCCGGGCCCTCCCCGACGACACGCTGGCCGTCGTTCTCCCGCACGCGGCGGAGGCAGAGGCGTTTCTCGACGACCTGGCGATCTTTGGCGCGACCGCCACGCTCCTGCCGGCGCTGGAGGATTTTGGCGGCGGCCCCGATGACACGGCGACCGCCGACCCGGCCGCCGCGGAGCGGCTCGCCGTCGTCAAGCGGCTGACGCTGCCGCAGGCGGAACAGCCGCGGCTGATCGTGACGAGCATTCAGGCGTTGCTCGCCCCGCTGCCCGACCCGCGGGAGATCGCCGCCGGCACCCGGCGGCTGGAGGTCGGCGGCCGCGTCGATCCCGAGGATCTCGCCGATTGGCTCACCGCCCGCGGCTGGCAGGCGACCGACGCCATCGGAGGCCCCGGCCAGTTCGCCCGCCGCGGCGGGATCATGGACCTGTTCGCCGCCGACTGGGACCGCCCGGTGCGGGCCGAGTTCTTCGGCGACGAGATCGAGGGGCTGCGAACCTTCGACATGGTCTCGCAGCGGAGCGTGGAGACGCTCGCCGGCATCGACCTCACGGCGCTCGTGGCCGCGGCCGGAACGCGGCAGGCCCACCTCGCCGACCTCCTGCCCGCCGGCGCCCGGGTGGCGCTGGTGGAACCGGCGGAGCTCGCGGAAGAGGCGCAGCGGATGTCTCAGCGGCTCGGCGGCACGGCCGGCCTGTTCGCGCCCGACGACGTGTTCGCGCGGCTCCACCGGCTGCCCTCCGTCGTGCTCGCGGCCCTCGCCCCGTCGAGCCTCGAGGCCACGGCCACGCTCGCCGCGGAGAGCGTGGAGCGGTTCACGGGCGTGCTCGACCGCGTCAAGGACGAGCTCGAGACCGTAGGCAAGGAGCAGGAGGTGTGGGTCGTCGCGCCGTCGGAGGCGGAGGAAAAGCGGCTCGGCGAGCTGCTCGCCGACGCGGCGCCGGCCCGGGCCGGCCGGCTCCACTTCGCCCGCGGCCGGCTCTCGGGCGGGTTCCGGCTCGTGCCGGAGAAGATCGTGCTCGTCTCCGCCGCCGAGCTCTTCAACCGCGACGACGCCGTGGCCCGGCCCGTCCGCCAGCGGCTTTCCCGCGCCATCGACACGTTCCTCGACCTCCACGACGGCGACTACGTCGTCCACGTGTCGCACGGCATCGGCCGCTACAAGGGGCTCAAGCTCCTGGAGAAGCACGGCCGCACCGAGGAGTTTTTGGAGCTCGAGTTCGCCGAGAACACGCGGATCTACGTCCCGGCCTCGTGCATCGAGCTGGTGCAGAAGTACGTGGGCGGGTCGAAGCTCGCCCCCAAGCTCGCCAAGATCGGCGGCACGCTGTGGGAAAAGCAGAAGCGGGCCGTGCAGCAGGCCGTGGCCGACATGGCCGCCGACATGCTCCGCCTCCAGGCCACCCGCGCCAGCCGGCCCGGCATCGCCTTGCCCCCCGACACGCCCTGGCAGCGGCAGTTCGAGGAGGCCTTTCCCTACGACGAGACGCCCGACCAGCTCACGGCCATGGAGGCGATCCGCGCCGACCTCGAGCGGCCGCGGCCGATGGACCGGCTCCTGTGCGGCGACGTCGGCTTCGGCAAGACGGAGCTCGCCATGCGGGCGGCCTTCAAGGCCGTGGAGGCCGGCTACCAGGTGGCGGTGCTCGTGCCCACGACGGTGCTCGCCGAGCAGCACCGGCGGACGTTCGCCGCCCGGTTCGCGGAGTTTCCCTTCACGATCCGGTCGCTCTCGCGGCTCGCCTCGGCCGCCGAGGAGCGGGAGACGCTCGAGGGCCTGGCCCGCAAGCGGGTGGACATCGTCATCGGCACGCACCGCCTCGCCGGGGCCGACGTCCACATCGCCAACCTCGGCCTGGTGGTCGTCGACGAGGAGCAGCGGTTCGGCGTGGACGTGAAGGAGCGGCTCAAGGCCCTGCGGGCGAGCGTGGACGTGCTCACCATGACCGCCACGCCGATCCCGCGCACGCTCCACATGTCGATGCTCGGGATCCGCGACATCTCCAACCTCACCACGCCCCCGGCCACGCGGATCGCCGTGGAGACGAAGGTCTGCCGGTGGGACGAGAACCTCGTCCGCGCGGCGATCGAGCGGGAGCTGGCCCGCGGCGGGCAGGTGTTCTTCGTCCACAACCGGATCCTCGACATCCACAAGGTGGCCGCCCGCCTGCAGGCGATCGTGCCCGGGGCGACGATCGGCATCGCCCACGGCCGGCTCTCGGAGACGGAATTGGAGGAGGTGATGCTCTCGTTCGTGGCCGGCACGACCGACATCCTCCTCGCCACGACGATCATCGAGAGCGGCCTCGACATCCCCCGCGCCAACACGATCTTCATCGACGAGGCCGACGGCTACGGCCTCGCCGACCTCCACCAGCTCCGCGGCCGCGTCGGCCGCTCGCATCACCGGGCCTGGTGCTATCTGCTGGTGGACGAGACGGCCCGCCTCACGCAGACGGCCGCCAAGCGGCTCCGCGCGATCCAGGAGTTTTCCAGCATGGGGGCGGGGTTTTCCCTGGCCATGCGCGACCTCGAGATCCGCGGCGCGGGCAACCTCCTCGGCACGCAGCAGAGCGGCCACATCGCCACCGTGGGCTACGAGCTCTACTGCCGGCTCCTCGAGCAGGCCGTGCGCGGCATGAAGAAGATGCCACCGAGCGAGCCGCCGCCGGTGCACATCGACCTCCCCGGCGAGGCCTGGCTGCCGCGGGACTACGTGCCCGACTTCCGCGCCAAGATCGACGTCTACCGCCGGCTCTCGCGGGCCACGGCCCCCGGCCAGGTGGACGACCTCGCCGCCGAGCTCGCCGACCGCTTCGGCCCGCCCCCCGACGAGGCCCGCCGCCTGCTCGACTTCGCGAAGCTCCGCTGCCGGGCGATCGACCTCGGCATCGACTCGATCACGCGGCATCCGGAGATGATCATGATCGGCCACCACGACCGCCGCGCCATGGAACGGCTCCGGGAGGCCGCGGCCAAGAAGGGCCGCGTCGTGCGGGTCGTCGATCAGAAGACCGTGGTCGTGCCGCTGCGGCCCGAGACGCTCGCCGACCCGAACAAGCTCCTGGCGAGCGTGCGGTCGCTCTTGGACCTGGCCTGATCTGCTCGAAGCCACGGTGCGCATCGCACGCTCGCGGCACGGGCCTGACGGGCCGCCGTCTGGGCGTGCCCACGATTGGTTTTCGAGCTGCCGAGAGTCGCGATTGGCCAGTGGCGAACCGCTGCGCCCCGCCGATTGTGTACGGCCGTTTACTCGCGCCGTCCTCCTGCCGGTCCGCCCATGATCGCGTCCGCCGCCGCGTTTGCCACGCGGCTACGCCTCCGCCCCCGCGGCGGCCCCGCGCCGTCACGCCGCCGCTTGATCTCGGCTACTCGGGCGACCCGATAGCCCAGCTCATGCCCGTCCACGTCCGCGTCTGACATTGGCCGCCGTTCGGCGCCGCAGGGCGGCCGGCATCTCCCCATAGCAGCGACACGGTTCCCGCGCGTGTGGCAGGGCACCGCCCCACCGGCTGCTCGCGACCTGCCGTCTATGACACGGAACCCTTGTCGTTTTGCAACGTATACTCCTTCCAGCATCCGTCTTGATTCGGACGCCCCACGTGGGAGTCCGGTCCAACCTGCACGAACAGGTGGTTTCGGCGCCCGGCAACGGTTTCCGAGGATGTGCGTCGGGAGCGGTTCCCGGCGAATCACGACGCCCGAAGGAGCCATCCGATGCCCCAAGGCCACCTGTCATCCCGCGGCGGAAAACCCGGCGCCCGCCACCATCTCTGGAACAACAACGGCACCTGGTGGGTCCACTACACCCTCCACTTCGGCCATCGCAAGCGACGCATCCGCACGTCCCTGAAGACCCGGTCGCTCGAGGAGGCGATTCGGCGCCGCGACGAACGCTTCGCCGGCATTGCCCGGGACGGGGAATGGGTCGAGGAGAGAGGCGATCAGGGTTCGCAACTGCTCGTCCTGCCCCCGTCTCCCGTCTGTCCCTGCCTGCCGGCGCTGGCTTTGCCGGCCTTCAGACTCTGAAACCCCCAAGAGGAAAAGCAATGTCAGAACCAAGCGACAAAAAGCCCACGCTGGTGCGATTCGACTTCCCGCCGGGGGCGGCGGCGGAGGCGATCGCGGCCGCACTCCAAGCGGCCCGCGAGAAACTCATGGCCGAAACGGCCGCGAAACAGTCCCACACCCAGAAGGAGCCCGAGCAATGAAGCTGACCCTCGAGGGCTATCGGGATCGTGATGACGTGACTTCCGGCGACGTGGTCCGGGCGGTGGGGAGGATCGCCGACCCGAGCGGGCCGACCTTCGTGATCCTGGAAGACTCTGCCGGCAACTACGTTCAAGCTGCGGGGACGGATGGCCGGTACATCGTCGAGAGTCGGACGGTGTACGGCGAAGGCTTTCAGCACTATCGCATGTATCGGCAGATTGCCGGCCCGGACGCGGCCGACGTGGTCTACCACCGCAAAAAGTGCGATCGGCATCCGCCGCGCCGCTGTCCGCTCAGGGTGAGGAAGTCCGAGATCTGCGATCTCGGCACGGTCGAGTTCGCGTTGTGCGCCTTCCTCCAGACGGGTGAGCGGGCGCCGTCCCTGCTCTGGCGGGACGTGACCGATGAGGAGATGGCCGCAGCGACTCGCCGCCGGCCCGAAGACGAGATCAGAACCATCAGGCCGGGGCCGGGATAGCCGGCGGCGAACAGACGCAACAGGAAACAATGGCCCACATGGGCGAGCGACTCGGGGGGCCCGCGAAGGGCAAAGCGAACACACGAGGCCTGTTCGAGGCCTTTCGGGAAGCCGTGAAGAAGACAGTGGAAGCGAAGGGCGAGGGGTAGCACCCGAAGTGGTATCCGGAGAAGCATCCGCGTGTTTCCCGCGCGGCCTCGCCTCCGCCCGCACGGCGGCCCCGCGGTCCTTTTGACGTCCTCAGCACGGCCGATGAGCGGCAAAGCCTGCGCGTGACCGCGAACCTGCCCTTCGCGCAGTGGGCCGAGGTGCTCGGCAGCGAACGGCTCACCGGAGCCGCCCGCGAGCGGCTCGCGCACCGCTGCCACATCCTCGAGGCGAAGGGCGAAAGCTTCCGCCTCCGCGACGCCCACAGGCGACAACGACGGGCCTCCGGCCCGTCGTGACACGCAGATCCTTGGAGCAACCGGCTACCCCGGAGGGGATGCATCCCCTCACCAGCGCTGTTCTTTCCGACCGCCGCGCGCCGCACTTTTCAGCCGGCCTTCACAACAATTACTCGGCGGGCTTGGGCAACGCGTCGGCGAGGGGAGGCTCATCGGGGATGTCGTGCGGTTCGCTGCTGGAGCGCTGGCAGATAAAGCAGCCCACGCCTTGGGGGATTTCCACGCGCGGGTCGTCGCGCAGCAAGGGCTTCCCTTCGCGTAGCCCGGCAAGCACAGCGTTTGGCAGACCTGCCAACATTTTCGGTCGTCGGTCCTCGGGCGGCTTCTCCAGCAACTGGTGGTTCAGCCACCAGACGAGGGTGAGCACGTCACCGTCGATGCGGCAAACTGCGGGGTATGTCCAGCGTTGGCCGATCACCGCGCCGCTTTTTGAGTCGACCATGGTTTCTCGCTTCGCGGTTGGCTTGCCGCTCTTCGGGTCCACGCTTTTCACCCGCTGAAACTTTGGCGTCAGGACACTTCCCAGATCGAGCCTCCAGGGCTGCTGAGTCGCGTCGAGCTTCCACGTCGCGAAGTTGTCTTCGTCGTGGATCCACGTCACTCGGCGGTGCGGCGGCTGATCCTTGACCCTTTGCGGCATGAACAAGCCGCAGCGGCCGTCCTTCGCAAACACCAAGTAGGACCACCCTTGCAGCGACGCCGTTGCGTCAGGAGGCGGCCCCGGCGCGCGTCCGTGCCGGCGCAGCAGTTCGCCGTCACTGGTCGAATAGGACACGACTCTCCACGTGCCGACGAGCGGGTCCTCGGCGGCCATGACGCTTGTCCAACTGAGAAAGACGGCCGCCAGGAACAGAGATCTTCGCCTCATGACGGCACCTCCTACACCACTCGTCGGCTGTCGCCGAAACGCTCGGCGGGAACGCCGAACCGCTCCGACATGCTGTCATGCTGCGGAGCATACCGCAGATGGTGACTCCCCAAGATCAGCCCGTTCAATGGCACTCCCTCGACCATTTCTGCGTCGTTCAACAGCCTGGAAATCGAGCCTGGAAATCGTTGCGGAAGTGCCATTGGCCTGGATGTCCCTCGGCGGCGAACGAGGGGGGCGTGGCGACCGTCGTCCACGCGGCGGTCACGACCGTGGCTGCGGTGGCTGCGGTGGCGGACGCAACCGCAGTCGAGGCGGCGGGCGCCGGGACGTCTGAAATGGCCCGACGCACTGACGTTTTCTGGCCGGTGGCGTGCTGACTGGGACCGATGCGGCTCCCGGGCACGCCACCGGTCCAGAGCTTCACGGACCGATAAGCATGGACAACAACAGCAAAATGCGACAACGCACGGCTCCCACAGGGGTGCTATAATTTAGGCTCCCATTGCCCCACTCTCACTCTGAGGAGCTGTGCCGTGTCCAGGTCAGGAGTTTCACCCGTGTCGTGCGGCGTCGGCGGCGTTGGCCTGTCGATGCTCTTGTTCCTGGTCGCAGCCGCCGGCGAGCCGACGTTTCCCCAGGACGCGGTCGGCGAGTGGCACGTGCTGTTGGGCGTGCCGGCGACGCACGTCGGCATCGCGGACGAGGACACGGGACTGATCGGGGGCCGGGTGACGATCGAGGCCGATCGCCTCACGCTGCTGCCGCCGGGAGACCGGAAGGAGCCGCTGCTCACCGCGGACTGCAAACTGCTGCCGCAGCAGCGGGTCGATGAGAAGAACCGGCCGCGGCCCGGCCGCGAAGCGGAGGCCACCCTCTCCGGCGCGTTGCAGGATGCACGGCGGCTGGTCTGGGCCACCTCGGTGCAGGGCGTGATGCATGTCAAGATCCTCGCCACCCCGCCCTCCGCGGGAAGCCGCTACGAATCGGACCAGTGGGGGCCGGGGGCCGACACGCTCTACCTGGTGTTGCGTCGGCAGCCGGTGCCGCCACTGTCGAAGCACGACGCGGCGGCGGACCGCAAGCGGATCGTCGGCAAGTGGACGGCGCTCGCCCATTACGACGACGCGTTTCTCAAGAACCCGCGGCTGCATGAAAAGCGGACGTTCGCGATTTCCGCCGAGCGGATCGACGAATTGAACGCCAAGGGTGAACTCGTCGCGCCGCCCGTCGGGTTTTGGGGTGGCTACAAGATCGCCGAACCGGCCCATCCCTTCGGTGAGATCGAAGTGCAACTGGAGAGCTGGGCCGGCGGCGGCGCGGGGCTGATGGGCCGCACGCCGAGCCTGTATGCCTTTTATGGTGACGACCTGCTGTACATCGCCTACAATGAGACTGATCGGCGAGCGGAGGAGAAACGGACGCGGTGCGAGAAACTTCGTTCCGACGGCAACCACAACCTGTTCATCCTGGAGCGGCTCCCCAATCCGCCCCCTGCAACCGCTGTACCGGCCGCACGCTGACCGCCCGTTGAGCAGTCGGACGCCTCGAGAGCCCATGGGAATGTCGGCGTCGTCATCTTCGGAGTGATGGAGGCCGTGACCTTCGTTTGGGAAGCACCGTGATGGCAGGCTGGCGTTTTGTCGGGTTGCTCGGCGCGACGCTCCTGGCGGTCGGGTCCGCGCCGTCACGGGCTGGCGAGTCGGCCTACGCCGACACGGTCGTGCCGTTCCTCAGGCAGCACTGCGTCGCCTGCCACGGTGCCGAAAAGCAGGAGGGAGAGGTGCGGTTCGACGGGCCGCTGCCCGATCTCGTCGACGGACGCCAGGCCGAGCAGTGGCTGACCGCGCGGCAGCTGATCGCGCAGGGCCAGATGCCCCCCGAAGGCCGGCCGCGGCCCTCCGCCGACGAACTGACGGCCGTGCTCGACTGGATCGACGATGCGGCGGCACGGGCCGCGACGATCACCCGCGGCGGCATCGGCCGGCGGGCCCTGCGCCGCCTGACGCCGCAGGAATACGCGAGCACCGTGATGGACGTGCTCGGACTGTCATTCCCGCATTTCACGGTCGATCTGTCCGCCCGACTGACCCACGACACCGGCTCCGAAGGCTTCAGCAACGACAGCAACATGCAGTCGATGCAGCCGCTCCTCCTGCGGCGAAGCCTCGATCTCGCCGAGCAGCTCGTGGACGTGGCCCTGCCCGAGGCCGGCGACGTCGTCCCGATGAAGTTCGCCGTCGATCTGCGGGAGTACGTGGCCGACGTGCAGGCACGTTCGCAGAAGGACAAGAAGACGCCGGCGTACCAGGTCGACGTGCCGGGGGCGGGGGATGGCGACAAGGCGGCGAGGCTGACGCTCGTCGGCCGATGGGGCGGCCCCAACGACGCCCGGCGACCGCCCGCGGCCTCGCGGCTCGACGCCGAGCGTGGGATCGTGCTCGAGCCCAACGCCACGCTCATCGGCACTCCGGCGGAGTGCCTGATCCTGCGACTCCCGGGCGTTCCCGACCGCGGCGTGCTGCGGGTCCGCGCGAAGGCCGGCGGCCGCGTGCCGGCCGGCGACGCCAATCCGGTGCTGCGGCTGGGCGTCACGCGGCAAGAGGTCGTCGTGCCGATCGGCGAGATCGTCGTCACGGCGGCCGCCGCGGAGCCCGCGGAGTACCTGCTCGAAGTGCCGCTGGCGCTCGTCGCCGCCGACTGGAAAGGCATGCACCGCGACGGCCACGTGAGCCTGCAGATCGACAACGCCGCCGCCCTTACGCTCCCGACGCCGCGGGATCCCGGCGACAAGCGGAAGGAACAGGAAATCCCCCTGCAGGCGCGGACCGAACTGATCCTCGCCTCGCTGGCGGTGGAGGTCGTGGAAGCGCCCGCCCGTGCGCCGCACCTGCTCCCCTCCGGCACCGCCGGCCCGAACGAACGTGAGGCCGTCCGCGGATCGCTCGCGGCCCTCCTCGCGCGGGCGTTTCGCCGGCCGGCCCGCGGGGACGAAGTGGCGGCCTTCCTCGGGCTCTACGACGCCGAGCGGGCCCGCGGCGCCGCGGGCCTCCCGGCCTACAAGGCGGCCGTCACGGCCGCACTGGCGGCGCCGCAGACGCTCTTCCTGATCGAGCCGAAAGACGACCGGCAGCAGCCGTTGACGGCCTGGGAACTCGCCTCCCGGCTGTCCTACCTGGCCTGGGGCACCGCCCCCGACGACGAGCTCCGCGACCGCGCCGCCGACGGCAGCCTGGTCCGCGAGGATGAACTGCGGCGTCAGCTCGACCGGCTGCTCGACGATCCCCGCAGCTACGGTTTCTGCCGCGACTTCGCCCGGCAGTGGCTCCGCCTCGACACCGTGCTCCACCTCCACCCGCCCACGTTCACGGCCAGGTCCGAGAATCCGCCGGCAGACCTCGAACTGTACGAATCCGCGATCCGCCACGACCTCGCCGAGGAACCGCCGCGGTTCATCCAGGAAGTGCTGCGGCGCAACGGGCCTGTCACAGCCTTCGTGGACGCCGACTTCATGGTCGTCAACGAACGCCTGGCCCGGTTCTACGGCAGCGACGGCGTGACGGGCGACGAGTTCCGCGCCGTGCCGGCGGCCCCGGGCCGCGCCGGCGGCCTGCTCACGCAGGCCGGCTGCATCGCGGCCGCCTCGCACGGGAGAGAACGGGCGGAGATCCTCCGCGGCGTGTATCTCATCGAGCGGATCCTCGGCATCGACATCCCCACGCCCCCGGGCAACGTGCAGCCGCTCGACGTGCAGCTGAACAACGACAAGAAGCTTCGCCAGCTGACGCCGCGGCTGCATGTCGAGGCCCATTCGAGCGTCGCCACCTGCGCGGTCTGCCATCAGCGGATCGATCCGCTGGGCTTCGCCTGGGACCAGTACGACATGTTCGGCCGGTTGCGTCGGCAGAAGGACGGCAGCCTGGTCGCGGCCATGACCGGCGGAAAGCTGCCCGACAAGACCCCGTTCGCCGACTTCGACGAGTTTCGCGGCCGGCTGATCGCGGCCGACTCCACCGCGCCGCTGTTCGTCGACGCGTTCACGCGGCGGCTGTTCGCCTACGCCCTGGGCCGCGGTCTCGACCACGGGGACGAGCCGCACCTGCGGTCCCTGGCCGCGGCCACGGGCCGGAGCGGGGGCGGACTGCGGGACCTGTTGGCCGCGATGGTGCTCTCCGCGCCGTTCAGGAACAAGTAGGAGGAACTGAAATGAACCTCATGCCCGGCAGTCGACGGGAGTTTCTCGCGGCGAGTGGCGTCTGCCTCGCCCTGCCCCTGCTGGAACGATCCGCCGCCGCCGAACAGGCGAGCCCGCCCGGCCGCGCCGTGTTCGTGTTCGTTCCCAACGGCGTGAACATGTGGGAATGGCATCCGGCCGCGACGGGCGCGGACTACGAACTGACGCCGCCGCTGCGGAACCTGGCCGGCCTGCGGCAGCGGTTCACCGTGTTCTCCGGGCTGCACCACACGGCCGTTCCCGGGCACGGCGAGCTGGGCGTGTGGCTGACGGCCAACGCCAAGTACACGGCCGGCAAGGGGGCGGTGACGCGGAGTTCGATCTCGGTCGATCAGCACATCGCCGCGGCGATCGGCAAGGAGACCCGCTGGCCGAGCATGGTGGTCGGCGCCACGGGCGGGCGGCGGACGATCTCCTTCGACCGCGACGGCGAGCCGGTGCTGGCCGATCACGACCTGGCGGCGATCTTCGCCGAGCTCGTGGGGGTCGCCGGGCGGGACCGGCTCCCGCGTCGCGCCAGCGTCCTGGACCTGCTGGCGGCCCAGGCCAAGAGCCTGCGGCAGGAGCTCGGCAAGGGTGACGAGCGGAAGCTCGACGAGTATTTCTCCTCCGTCCGCGCCGTCGAAAAGCGGGTCCAGGCCGACATGGCCTGGCAGTCGTCTTCCAAGGCCGAGATGGTCGACGGGGCGCGAATGAATCTCCAGGCCGATCCCCATGCGCCCGCGGATTATGCCGCGTACATCGACACGATGTTCGAGCTGATCTTCCTCGCCCTGCGGACCGACAGCACCCGCGTCGTCAGTTTCGCGACCACGGAGTCGGAGGGGGGCGGGCCGCTGAAGAACCTCCCCTGCGGCCACTGGCACAACACCGGACACAACACCGGCGACTTACCGCCGGACCAGAAGGTGAAGGAATACGCGATCCTCAGCGAATACGATGCCTGGTGGACCGCACGGCTGGCCACGTTTCTCGACCGGCTGCAGTCCGCCCGGGAAGGCGACCATGACATGCTCAGCCGCACGGCGGTGCTGTACGGCAGCGGCATGTCGTGGCCGGCCTCGCACCGCGGCCACAACCTGCCGCTCCTGCTCGCGGGGGGCGAGGGGCTGAGGTTCACGCACGGCCGCCATCTGGCCTTCAACGGGCAGAAGAAAGACGTTCCCAACGACAAAGGACTGCACCTTGCGGGCCCCAAGCTCGGCCCCGACGGCGTCACGATGTCGGATCTCCTGCGGACGATTTCCGAGCAGATGGGCGTCGACGCGAAGGGATTCGGGGAGAGCAGGCGAACACTGCACGAGCTGACGGCGTGACGCGGACCGGCCGCGGCGATCCTGTTGGCGGCGGTTGAAAACGGCGGCGCGGGGCGGTCGAAAATGGTGGCGCTGGGGAGTGTTGACCTCTCCTGAATCCGTGGGGGTGACGCGGGACGGACGTCGCTCACGGCTTCTCGATTTCGGCGATCACCCGCGCATAGGCGACCGCCCGCTCCTCCCGCTTCAGCCCGCGAATCTCGAGAAGCATCGGCCGCAAACCGACGGCCCAGGCCGCATCCTTCGCGATCTTCGCGTCGACCTTGCCCCGCAACGCGTCGGCGTCGGCCTGCGTGGCCGCAGCGGCCGCCGCAGCCACGCTTCGCAGGTACTCCGCCGCCTGCACCTCGGGGTTCGGCGCGGCCGGAGCGTCGAACCGGCCGAGTGCCCAGGCAATCCCTTCTGCCATGTGCTTCTGGAACATCGGCTCCCGCCAGGTGGCATCGTTGTGGCCGAAGTTGGTCGCAAACACCCGGCCCTTCCCGTATTCGCGGACCCAGGCCACCGGCACGTGCCAGGGCTCCTGCGGTGTGCTCGCCTGCATGTCGAGGCTCACGAGCACACGGAGGTTCTCCGGCTTGTAGCGGAGGTCGTACTGATAGATCTCGTCCTTCCAGCGAAACCGCTCGGGGAACATGGCCGCCACGCGGTGCCCCGGTTCGTGGACCACGAAGGCATGCTCGCCGCCGGCGTTCCAAGGATGGCCGGCGAAGTGGCCACCGATCATGTCGCAGTAGGCATCGGAACTCTTGAAGGTGTCGGTCGCGGCGTGAAAGCCGATGAAAGCCTTGCCCGACCTGATCCAGTCGAGGAAGGCCCCGAGGTCGGGCACCGGGAGCTCGCCCGTGGTGCTCAGAAATATCACCCCGTCGAAATCGCGGAGCGATGCGGCCGAAAAAACCTTCGCGAACTCGGCCGCGAGCACTTTCTGCCACGCCTCGTCGTCACGGCGGAATTGTTCTTGAGCCTGCTTGAAACCGGCCTCCTGAATCTTCCATTCCTCGTCAGGCACGTCCTTCGCCCGCTTCGGGGGCTTGGGCTGCGGCAGCCGGCCCGGGGGCATCCGCAGGTGGTCACAGTGGAAGATGCCGGTCGAACGGCCAAGTTCCTCGAGCACGGACTCGGCCGTGCCGATCGATGCATGCCGAAAGCCCGTGGTCACGCTCACCACCAGCAGCCTCGCCGGCTGGTGCGGCTCCGCACCGACCGTGGTCCAGCCATGGGCCGACGCGACTCCCGCTGCCCAGACGACGAGATACCGAATGCCGCGCATCACTTTTCTCCGGTTGTGCACCACGGGGAGGGGAATCGTGCGTCCGCCGAGCCATCCGGCCGTCCACCCAGCCGGGGGTCGACGAGGGCCGACGCGATCATGGCCGGCAGTCTTGGCAAGGATAGCTCGATCGACCGCAGGTCCGCCAGCGTGCGCCGGCGGCAGCGGGCGCGACGATCCAGGCGGCGTGTTCGGCATGCGTCTGAATCCGGCTCGACCCATGTGATGACCGCCCTGAGCAAGCCCAAGGCCCTCGTTGCTGAAGTGAAGCCGCGCCATTGCTCGGCCTGCGAGCCAGGGTCATGAACCGGCCACTCTTGCACGGGTGCCGGCGATTGTCGACAATCATAGGACTGCGGCTTCCCATTCATGAGCCCCTCACCGTGGGTTCGAGGTGCCTCCGTGCGGATGCGCGTCGTTTTCGTTGGCCTTGCCACGCTGCTGAGCGTCGCGGCGGTCGCACCGCGGCAGTCGCAAGCCGGCCCGATTTCGTGGAAGAAGATCGTCGTCGACAACGCGTTCCGATCCGAAGGCGTGGCCGTGGCGGACGTCAACGAGGACGGCAAGGTCGATATCCTCGTCGGGGATCTATGGTTCGCGGCGCCCGACTGGAAGCCGCACGTCATCCGGCAGGATCGTCCGTTCGATCCCCGCGGTTACAGCCAGGCGTTCGCGATCTTCGCGGACGACATCGACGCCGACGGCCACCCCGACCAGATCGTCGTCGGATTTCCCGGCAAGCCGTGCCATTGGTACAAGAATCCCGGTCCTGCAGGAGGCAATTGGCAGGAGTTTCTCATCCAAGACAACGCCTGCAACGAGACTCCGCTGTATGTGGACCTCTTCGGCACCGGCAAACGGGTGCTCTTGCTGGGGCACAAGGGCGAAGTCTGCTCCTTCCAGCCCGGGAAAGATCCGACGCAGCCCTGGGAGCGGATGAGCCTCTCGGGAAAGAACGGGCCGGGTGCGGCGCAGTACGCCCACGGCTTCGGGGCGGGCGACGTCAACGGCGACGGCAGACTCGACGTCATGGTCGCGGGGAGCTGGTACGAACAGCCTGCCGCGCCCGACGGCATGCCGTGGAAGATTCACAAGCTGCCCGCTCCTCCCTGTGCCGACATGTATGCCATCGACATCGACGGCAACAAGCGGAACGACGTGGTCTGCTCTTCGGCCCACGGCACGGGATTCTGGTGGTTGCAGCAGCGGCTCGAACACGACGAACCGTTTTTCGTCCAACAGGCGTTCTTTCCGGTGCCGGCTTCCTTGGCAAAGGCCCCGGACGGATACGCGTTCACCGCGGAGGAAGCGGAGATCTACGGCGGCTTGAAGAAGGCCCGCGGCGACGCCAAGAAGGTCGGATGGCGGGCCAGCGCTGAGCTCAGCGCCAAGGCCCGGCAGCTTGCGGAGACCGGCTCCGCCGTCGAGAGAACGATCGCGGGCTATGCGGGAACCGTCGTGGATTCGCTCGTGGGCCCGCTGGAGAAGGATGCCGCGGCAGCGTCGTTCAAGGACCTCGTCGCCCGACCGCGGCTCAACGCGCCCGGATTGGAGGTGGGCGTGGGCGTCGCCGGGGACCGGTTCTGCGTTCTGCTCGGCGATCGCGGCCTGTTCGCGCTGCCGGGCCAGACCCACGCGCTCAATCACATGGACATCGACGGCGATGGGCTGAAGGATTTCGTCACCGGCCGTCGATTCTGGGCGCATGGCCCGGGCGGGGACGATCATCCCGCCGATCCGGCGCTGCTCTACTGGTTCCAGGTCCAGAAGGACTCCGCAGGCATGGTCACGCTCGCGCCGCACCGCATCGATGACGACAGCGGCGTGGGCACGCAGTTCGCCACCCAAGACGTCGACGGCGACGGCCGCACCGACGTGGTCATCAGCAACAAGCGGGGCGTGGCGTTGTTCCTCCAGATTCGCGGCAAGTAGCGGGAGATCGATTCAATGCGGGCGATGCATACGTCACGCGCGGGCCTGCGTTTCTTCCTGGCGTCGGGAGTGGCGGTCCCTCTCGTCGCGGCCGTGCTCGCCACGCTCGCAGCTGCTGCGCCGCCCGTGGTGGATTCTGAACCGCTGCCCCCGGAAGAGCAGCGGGCCCGGTTCAAACTCCCGCCCGGCTTCGACATCCAGCTGGTCGCGGCGGAGCCGCAGGTCCAGAAGCCGATGAACATGGCCTTCGACGCCCGGGGCCGACTCTGGGTGACGCACTCGGTGGAATACCCGTTCGCCGCGCCGGCCGACAGGAAGCCCCGGGACGGGCTGACGATCCTCGAAGACTTCGCCCCTGACGGCCGGGCCCGGAAGGCGACGCTGTTCGCCGACGAGCTGAACATCCCGATCGGCGTCCTGCCGTTGCCGCGGCCGCCCGGGGGAAAGACCGCGGCGATCGTCTGGTCGATTCCGCACATCTGGAAACTGACCGACACGGATGACGACGGCAAGGCCGACCTGCGGGAGGTCCTCTACGGGCCATTCGGGTTCGGCGACACGCATGGCAACCAAAATGCGTTTCGCCTCGACGCCGATGGCTGGGTGTATGCGAACCATGGCTTCCACAACGAGTCGCGGGTGAAGCTCCGCGGCGAGGGCGACGTCGTCCTGCAGTTGAACTCGGGCAACACCTACCGCTTCCGGCCCGATGGCTCGGCCATCGAGCAGGTCACTTGGGGGCAGACGAATCCATTCGGCATGGCTTTCGACGCGCTCGGAAACCGGTTCAACGCCGACTGTCACAGCCGGCCCCTGACGATGCTGCTGGCTGGGGCGTGGTACGCGGGCATCGGGGCGAAAGTGGGAGAGCTCGGGCTGGCACCCAACATGACGGACGATCCACACGGCTCGACCGGCATCGGGGCGGTGGCGCTCAGCGACACGGACCGGTTTCCCGCCGCGTACCGCGACCAGATGTTCGTCGGCAACGTCGTCAACTGCCGGGTGCACGCCGACGCGATCGCCTGGCGGGGCTCGTCGCCGTGGGTGGAGAAGCCGACCGACTTTCTCACCTGCGACGATCTCTGGTTTCGTCCCGTGGACCTCCAGCTCGGCCCGGATGGCGGGCTGTACGTCGCCGACTTCTACAACTGCATCATCGGCCACTACGAGGTGTCCCTGAAACACCCGCGCCGTGACCGTGAACGCGGCCGGATCTGGCGGGTCGTGTGGAAGGGGGAGCCCGGGGCGACGCCGGTCGAGGCGGCGGTGCCCATGGACCTGACGCAGCTCGACTCCGTCACCCTGACAGCTCGACTGGGAGACGCGAACGAGACGGTCCGTCGACTGGCGATGGAGGAACTCGTGGAGCGGGGACGTGGTGATGCCGCCGTCGTGGAGCTGCTGCGCCGCACGTCGCCGTCGGAGCACCACCGGGCCCGCGCGGTCCGGGCGCTGGCTCTGCTGGACAGGCTCGACGCGGCGACGATTCCGGCGGCGCTGGCGGACGAGTCGCGGCTCGTCCGCGTGCACGCGGTGAAGGCGGTCGCGGCCCTGCCGGGCTGGGACGAGTCGCGGGCCACGCTCGTCCGCGGGCGGCTCGCCGACGCCGATCCGTTCGTGCGGCGGGCGGCTGCTGAGGCGCTCGCGGCCCATCCGTCGATTCGTTCGCTCCCGCCCCTGCTCCGCTGCCTGGCCGACGCTCCGCCAGCTGACACGCAGCTCATTCACGCGGCGCGGATCGCGGTCCGCAGCCAGATCGCTGCGGCGAAGCCCGAGGATCTGGCGGCGATCGACATCGAGAAGTTGGGAGCAGATGGGCGGCTGCTCGCCGAACTGGCGGCTACGGTCAAGACTCCGCCGGCGGCCTGGCTCGCGTGGCAAAGCTGCCGCGGCCTGCCGGTGCAGGCGTGGATGAAGCCGCTGCAGAGCGTGGCTGAGACGTGCAGCGCGGAGCAGGTTGCTGACGCGGCGCGGGCGGCACGGACCGCTTGTGGCGACGACAGCCAACTGGAAGCGAGTGCGATCCAGGCGCTGCTGGGCAAGGCGCTGACCGCGGGGCTTCCCCTTGCCGCCGACACGGACGTCGCCCGATGGGCGGTCGACTTCGCCGTCCGGCTTCTGTCCGGAGCCGGCACCGGGCAGCCCGAGGCCTCCATCCGCACGGCAGTCGCCGTGGCCAAGATGGTGAGGGAGCCGCGGCTGGTGGCAGCCTGGGAAGACATCGGGCAGATCGCGAGCAACCCCCGATGGTCGGATCAGGTGCGGGGCGAGGCGATCGATGCCTTGCTGGCGATCGACCAGCCCCGCACGCTGAACGAGGCCGCGGCCCTGATCGCGGATCCGACCGAGCCGTATGCCGTGCGGATCGCCTTCGCGCGACGGTGCGCGGCCGTGGATACCGCAGCGCTGCAGGAGGAGATCGGGGCGGCGATGAAGCTGGCCAACGCAGCGCAACAGAAGGACTGGGCGATGGCTCTGCTCTCGCGAAAAGACGGGGCGGAACCGCTGCTTGGGCTGATCGCCGCCGGCAAGGCGTCGCCGCTGCTGCTCCAGGATGGCCAAGTGGTCGGCCGGCTCAGGCAGGGCGGCGTGGCGGACATCGACGAACGGATCAAGTCATTGACCGCCGGCCTGCAGCCCGCCGACAAGCAGATCCAACAGGTGATCGGGAACGTGGCCGGCCAATTCGGCAAGGCGGGCGGCTCGGCCGACGCCGGGGCGGAGCTGTTCACGAAGCACTGCGCCGCCTGCCACCGACTGGCGGAGCGAGGCGGTCTCATCGGTCCGCAGCTCGACGGCATCGGGCAGCGCGGCCCGGAGCGGCTCCTGGAGGACATCCTCGATCCGAGCCGCAACGTGGACGAGGCGTTCCGCACGACGATCGCCACGCTCGCCGACGGCCGCGTGGTCGCGGGGCTCCGGCTCCGCGAGGAGGGGACCGACGTCGTGTTCGCCGACGCGACGGGCAAAGAGGTGCGGGTTTCCAAGGCGGAAATCGACGATACGGCGACATCCCGAACCTCGCCGATGCCCGCGAACATGATCGACCAGGTCGGCGAGGCGAACCTGCCCCACCTGCTCGCCTACCTCCTGCAGCAGCCGACCGCCACGAAACCCGGCCCGTGAGGCCGCCCTGCGTTGGGGTTTGATGCCTCGCGTCCGGCGGGGGCGGCCGGCGAGAAAGCCCCCGCAGTCGCTTCCGGAGCCTTGACATTCCAGAAGCCATGCAGCTCATCCGCCGGCATCTGCTCCGATCATCCGACTGCCTCACATTCGTGCTCCGTCACAGACACGTCGCCTGCCCGCATCCTTCTTGCCCCGAAACGCGCGAGCGACCGGGAGCCGGCACGAGGAGAGGCGGAGTCGCCGGGCGGCGATTGATGCTGGCGGCGGCCGCGTGCTGGACCGCAGCGAGTTCCGCGCCGCTCGCGGCAGCCGATGCCCGCCTCCTAGACTTGCTGACCATAACCCAGCTCGACGTGGCGGCCGCCCGGGAAATCGTCAGCCAGCAGGCGGCGAAACTGAGCCTCGCGAAGGCGGCTCCCTGGTCGAACGCCTGGCAGGATGCCGTCCTGCTGCGGGCGGGTTCGAATCGTGAGGAACTCGCCCGCTTGCGGCTCGATCTCGAAGCGGCCTGCGGCCGCGAGCGGCGCGGGATGGACGTGCGGGAGTTTCTGTCGCTGACGCGGCAGCCAGAGTGGCGGCGGATGGCCAATCGCGTCGCCGACTGCCTGCATCTACCCGCCGTCACCCAACTCACCCCGGAGGTCGCCGCTGAACTCGCGCTCCATCGCGGCGCGATCGCGCTCGCCGGCCTCACGGAGATCGACGGGCCGACTTCCGCCGCCATCGCCGCCGCGCCGGGTCCGCTCGACCTCGGCGGCCTCACGTCGCTGTCACCCGAGGTGGCCGTGGCACTCGCAGCGCACGCCGGGTCGCTGCACCTCGGCGGCCTGGAGTCGCTCACTCCGGATGCCGCCCGGGAACTCGCCGCGTACCGCGGCGCGTGGCTTGACGTCTCCGGGTTGACGTCGCTCTCGGTCGAGGCGGCCCGAGTGCTCGCGAACTGCACCGGCCGCTGGAACGGGCGGCTGCCAAGCCTGCGCACCTTGTCCGCGGAGGCGGCCGGTGAACTGGCAAGGTCGCGGATGCCGCTCGATCTCCGCGGGCTGCGGGCGTTGACGCCGGATGCAGCCGAGGCGCTGGCCCGCGAAGCGGTCGCGCTCAACCTCGACGGCCTCGCCGCGATCGAGCCAGACGTGGCCGGGAAACTGGCGGAGTTCGCCGGGCCGCTGAGCGTGGCCGGGCTCGCCGAAATCGGCCCGGCCGTCGCCGAGTCGCTCGTCCGCTGCCGCGATTGGAACGGATGGCTCCCGCGGGTCAAGGCGCTCTCCCCGCCCATCGCCGAGATCCTCGCGACCCGCCGGGGCAATCTCACCCTCTCCGGTCTGGCAATGATCTCGGAGGATTCGGCCCGCGCCCTCGCGGCCCGGCCCGGCGGTGACCTCATGCTCGATGGTCTCGAAACGCTGCCGCCGGAGGTAGCCCGGGCCATCGGCGACCACGGTCTGGGCGACTCTTTGTCGATCCGCTTGCCGCCGAATCCCGAGCCGGCCTCCGTGGCGGCCGTCGTCCGCCGCGTCGGTGCGGTGACGATGCGCGGGCTCGACCGTCTCGCACCCGACGTGGCGGCGGCCCTGACCGACCACCATCACATGATCATGTTCGCCGATCTCGAGCGTCTCGACCCCGAAGCGGCCGCGGCCCTGGCCCCGAAGTATGGGACGATCTACTTGCCCGCCCTCCGCACGATCGACCTGCCGACGGCCCGGGCGCTGGCTCGGGGCCGGAGCATGGCCCACCTGTACGGGCTGGT